>Ga0315315_10000904_pt1 | contig 26589 bp, 25 predicted proteins | sample M140m3416metaG_FD_203699 | JGI IMG/M metagenome (GOLD analysis project Ga0315315, IMG submission 203699) | Ammonia-oxidizing marine archaeal communities from Monterey Bay, California, United States - M1 40m 3416 | ecosystem: Environmental > Aquatic > Marine > Intertidal zone | place: USA... | reverse complement strand
AAGAGCCAGCTAAGGTTTATAGCTTAGTGGATGACTCCGAATCCCAGATATTTCAGGATCTTTTTGTTTTAAATGAATTAAATTTTAAAAAAAATGGTACTTTTGTTGAAATAGGAGCTGCTAATGGAAAGTATCTGTCTAACACTTTTTTATTAGAAAAGAAATTTGATTGGAATGGATTGGTTGTTGAGCCTGCAAGAGTTTGGGAGGCTGAAATTAAAAAAAATAGAAATTGTTTAGTTTCGCTAGATTGTGTTCACAGTGAATCAAACGTAATAGTGAAATTTAATGAAACAGAAAAGCCCGAATTTTCTAGAAGTAATTTAGACAACAATATTGAAAAAGATGCACATGAATATTTGAGAACAAAAAATAATACAATATACGAATTAGAGACTATTTCTATAAATGATTTATTAAAAAAATATAAAATAGGAAATATAGATTATTTATCAATTGATACCGAGGGAACAGAGTATTTAATATTGAAATCATTAAATTTTGAAAAATACAATATTTCAATAATATCTGTAGAACACAACTACACAGCAAATAGAGAAAAAATTTATGAACTTTTAACAAGTAAGGGATACATAAGAGTTCAAGAACAGTATTCAAAAGTTGACGATTGGTACGTTAAAAAAAGTTAATATTTTTAACTCCAGATACCCGCATATATTAATTATTATTAAAAATGTATGGTTAAAGTAGATTGTAAAATTGACAAAGATGTTGAAATAATTGAACCAGTAAATCTTTATGGCTGTGAGCTTAAGGAAAATGTATTTGTTGGACCTTTTGTTGAAATTCAAAGCGATGTATTAGTCAAAAGTGCTACTAGAATACAAAGCCATTCATTTATTTGTTCTGGTGTAACTATTGGAAAAAATTGTTTCATAGGGCATGGAGTTGTATTTACAAATGATAAGTTCTCTAATAATCAAGTAAATTATGATGCAGAAATAGAAAAAACTATTATTTCAGACAATGTAATAGTTGGTTCTAACTCAACAATTCTTCCTGTCAAAATTTGCTCAGATGTGATAATTGGAGCTGGTAGTGTAGTTACAAAAGATATAGATACCCCAGGGAAATATGCAGGAAATCCTGCTGAGAAAATTTAACTTTTTATAATTTTAAAATCAAATATTGTATTTTAATTTTATTTTTTTTTGATTTAGTTTATTTCTAATTGAAAAGCTAGTTTTGTCTTTTAATCCAAATAAATCATATCCGAACTGGCCTTCTTGAAGATTAGATAATTTTTCTATAATAAACTGGGGATGTTTATTTAAAGAAATTTTGTTAACGTGTTTCGGATATCTTTGTTTTATCATATTAAACCAAGCCTCAAATGCTTCTTTTTCAGTCGGGCCACCTCTATCCCCATAATTTTCAAACTCTCTAAACCAAGCTCTAGCAAACCTTGATCTGTCTTTTGCAATAATATCTTTAGTTCTAAAAGTTGTGTCATAGTTCCACAAAGGAACTTCTATGTGCTTAACCGTAGACTGGTTCAAAACAACATTATCCAGTGTAGGAAGTGCTAAATCTCCACCACCATTAAACAATATATTTTTATATTTTTTTTTGTTTAAAATAATAGTTTCAAAACTTTTGATTTGATACCTTCCAGGCTCAAAAAACTTATATTTAGGTAGTGCAATAGCTGGTTCATCCGGATAAAGTTTTATTAACTTTATTAACTTATCGATATCGTTCTCATGTAAAAACATATCTACGGACAAATTAATGACCCAATCACCCTCTGATTTATCAAAGCCTTCTTGAAACATTTTTCCAAGAGCGTCCCATTTAAACTCTTGCTCTAGATCTTCACCAACAATAACTATATCACTTGTTATAGAATTATAACATTCAAGAGCTTCTTTCCATGGATCCATTCTCTCTTCAGGGTTTTTCATATGTGTAAATAATGATATTTTCAATAGATTTAACTCCTATATTTTATAAATATTAACGTTATTATTTAAACTATTTTCACAATACAATTGTATTATAAAAAATAATTAAAAAATAATGAAAGTACCATTTAACGATTTATCCAGAATTCATGATCCATTAAAAAATAATATTCTAAATAAATTCAGCAAAGTAATAGATAGAAATGATTTTATTTTAAATAATGATGTAAAAGTTTTTGAAAAAAACTTTTCAAAATATACTAATCAAAAATATTCAGTTTCTTGTGCTAACGGCACAGATGCAATTGAACTAATTCTAAGAGGATTGGAAATAGGAAATAATGATGAAGTTATTGTTCCTGTAAATACTTATATTGCCACATCCTTTGCTGTAGATAATGTTGGAGCAAAGCCTGTGTTTGTAGATAATGATCAATACTATCTAATAAATGTTGAAAAAATAAAAGAAAAGATTAACAAAAACACAAAAGCAATTATTGGTGTAAATTTGTATGGTCAAATGTGCGATGTTAAAAAATTAAAAAAATTATGTAATGATAATAATTTGTACTTTATTGAAGATGCAGCCCAAGCTCATGGAGCAACTCAGTCAAATTTAAATATTGGTGATAACTCTATTGCAGCTTCGTATAGTTTTTATCCCGGAAAAAATCTTGGTGCTTGGGGTGATGGTGGAATAGTCACTACAAACTCTTATAATTTGTATAAGAAATTATTTAAAATAAGAAATTTTGGAAGTGAAATTAAGTATTACCATGAAATGAAAGGTGTAAATACAAAACTTCAGCCAATTCAAGCTATATTACTAAATGAAAAACTAAAGTATATTGACCAGTGGAACAGTGAACGTAGGGATATTGCTGAAACTTACCTGGATGCGTTTGATGGAATAAAAAAGCTTAAATTACCAAAAAAATATTACTCTAACACCCATGTATGGCATTTATTTGTGATAGAAGTAGCCAACAGAAACAAATTTATTACACATTGTAAAAACAACAATATTGAAACAGGAATTCATTATCCTTATCCAATTATTAAACAAAAAGCTTATAAAAATCATTTTCAAAATAAAGAAGTGTTTGAAGAATCATTTTCTCAATATTATAAGTTAGTTACTTTGCCTGTTTTTCCAAAGATGCAAAAAAAAGAAGTAACTTATGTTGTCAATACGGTAAAGAACTATTTCAAGTAATTGTTTCAACCAGTTTTTCAATCTTCTTAACAAAAATTTCAAGATTATATTTATTTTTTATTAAATCTATGCCCTTCATTGATACTTTTTCAACAAGTTGAGGATTTTTATTTAATTTTCTGATTAAATTTGCCCAATCATCATATTTAAAATGATCAATAAAAAAGATATTTTCATCATTAATGAAAATATCTTTTTCCCAAAACCCATCAAATTTTGATATTAATACAGGAGTTCCTGTAGCCATCGATTGTAGCGCTACACTTTGTCCTGAAGGTTGAATTGTATTTTTTATTGGTAAAATTGTTAAAAAGGATTGACTATAGAATTTATTTAACTCTTTATCGGTCATGTAACCCTTAGACCAATTACCAGCAACGAAATTGACATTCTCTTGCTCTTCGTAATCTTTTATTTGATCAGAAATAATTATAAAATTAAACTCCGGTAAAAACTTAGGAAGTTCTTTAATAAATTCATAATTACGATTGCCATCGTTGCCAATAAATAAAACTTGATTATTTATTTTTTCAGTTTTTTTCTTATTTGAGTTCCAAAAATTGTAGTCAACAGCAAAAGAAATAAATTTAAATTTTTCTTCATATTGTGGGTATTTCTTTAATGCAAATTCGTATTCTGATTTTCCTAAAAATATAAATTTATCCACAGTTTTGATGAATACAGATAAGAAAATAGGTCTTAAGATTTTTTGATAAATTTTTAAATTTTTATGTTCCTTAAGTAAACCCATAACAAATACAATGCTTTTTATATTTTTATTAAATTTCAATATTGGAAAAAAACTAAAGGCAAGCCTGTCATTACTAAAAATTAGAATATCGCTATTTTTAATCCTCTTAAGATTTTCCTTGATATATATTTCATGAAAATGAAATTGTAAAAAAATTAATTTAGTTAATAGTGTGTCAATTTTTTGTAATAAAGATAAATATTTTGTCTTTGATTTGGTAAATGGATGAATCTCTAATATTTTTGTATCATATTTTTTATTATTGTTTAAAAGATGAAATCCGTAGTAAAAATCTTTTGCGAAGCTATCTTTATCTTTTATTTTCTCTAGTCTCCCTCCTCCAAAAATGTATGTAATTTTTTTCATCTATAAAATAAACACCTAATTCCTCTTTAATAAAATATATGCATGGTTTATCTCATCAAGACTGTAATTTACAAAATACGTCTCTAGATTTTTTAAATCATGATTTAAATCGCTAGAGCCAAGGAAAATATATTTTGGTTCTAATTTAAGTATGTCTGATGTTATGTCCCTGATTTCAATGCTTATCGCAACAACAACATCTGTTTTTGAATTTTCAAAATAAGGATCACCGATACTTTCAAAAATATCAAACTTTTTTAAATTAGATTGATATTTTAAAATATCTTCTCTAGATATTTGCGAAAAATTATCTACGCCAATTAATAGATCTTCATTATAAAAAACACTCAAATACTGATGGAAATTAGTAATACCGCAAGGAAAATCAATAACAAGTTTATCTCCAATTTTATTATTTTTGTATAAATCATACATCTTATCTAAAACAAAAATATTTGGAGGAAACAAGTGGAATGAGTCTAGTAATTTTTTACTAATTGAAGAATTTAGGCATATAAAATAATCATTATTAAAGTAACTATTTAATTCATAGAAAAAAAACCTTGAACTTAATGAATCTTTCAAATGATTAGATTCATTAAATGACTTTTTTGTAACCTCTTTCATTTCATTTGATACCATATTTTTTGGATATTTTATCTTTTTAAAACTTCCATATTTTTTATCAACATCTTTAATGAAATTGTCAAACTTATAATTTTTAAATAATATTTCGTAATTTAATAATTTATATCTATTCATTTTGAATAAATTAATAGTAAATAGATATATATATTTTATTATTTTTTTATTTTTCATTTTGGTCTCCTAAAACTTCATTAAACATTTTAATAAAATTTTCAAATCCATCTGGAATAATATATTTTTGTGCATTTGAAAAAGCATAGTCTATATCTGGCTTCGCTGAACCAAAGTTTGACATATCATAAATTGAATTTGGACTTAATACTTCGGGTGCAACACCTACATTAGTAGAAATAATTGGTGTTTTAGTTAATGCACATTCAAATATAGCTTGGGGTCCACCTTCATATCTCGATGAAACAATATATAGATCAAGGCAATTATAAAGCTCATTTAACTCATTAAATGGTGGCATTTCATAATATGAAAAGTTAATTTGATTTTTTTCTAGCTCAGAAATTAAATACTGCCTTCGTTTTCCGGCGAGAAGAACATGGGTATTTTCATTTTTTTTGTTTATTTTTTTCACTATTTCTAGGAACCTATCAGGACCTTTTGAAAGTTTTGGACTAATTAGGTCTGATCCTTCAGTATCTCTTTGAAACGATCCAATCAGAAAACAATTGGATTCAATATTATATTTTTTTCTAAGTTCAATTTTTGAATTTATTGGAAACCATAATTTTTCATTTATCCAGAAAGGTATCGAATAAATTTTTTTATCAGTTAACTTTTCTACTTGCTTTAATGTATTCTTCGAAATAACGTGATAAGCATTCACATACTTATCACGTTCTTTAAATTTATTTAAATCTTCACTAGAAAATTTATCTTCATCAATGTGATACACAGAACAAATCACTTTTTTATTTTGTAATTTTCTATAAGATTTTTCTTTCCATGCCCAAGGTGCAATTAGCCAAACAATATTTGAAAATTGAAAAAATTTAGTATAAGGATTTTTGAATTTAATCCATTCTTTACGAACTCTATCAACTATCCAGTCTTCGTTAACTTGATTTATATAGATTTTTAGAGATTCTTTATTATCCATGTCATTAATTCACTTATCCCATATTAAGAGTTGATTATTTTTTAAATTGAATAAAAAATTAAATTTTTAATCATTTAATCATTTAATCATTTTTAATAAAGTAAATATTTAAGTCACCTATATTTTGTTCTTTAATCCTATTATCTGTGATTTTGAATTTATTTTTTGTCACAATAAAATCGACTTTTGAGTATAAGGGCTGCAACTGTATTCCCTCTTCCCAGTTTTCTAAAACTTTAAATTCATCTTCATAAGTTACACCTTGTTTTGGAAAGTAAAAATCAGGATCCCAGTAAACAAGATTATAAACACTTTCTCCAGCCAAATACTCATCTTGAATAAAAGCAATCGTATCGAACATAATTCCTTCTTTAATTACATCAATAGCAAAATATGTGTTTGATATTTTTTCATAATGAGTGTTTAACCCACTTAAACTAATAATTAGTAATAACACAGTTACTAATCGTGAAGAAAAATTCTTTACCTCACTTAAAGAAAATATGTAAAACAATAAAAATAGTGTTGGAATATATAGATAATAAATCCAAATCCTCTCCACATTCAAAAGAATAAAAAATGATGTGATGACAAAAGATACAAGATAGTAGTTTATTTCTTTATTTCTTTCTCTCAAAAGATTTTGAATTATTTCATTCAGAACTGCGATATACAGTAAGCCAAAAAATACCGTAGATAATTTATAATATTGCGAAAGCTCCACAAACCAATTTTGTAAGTTATCAAAATTAAGAGATAAGAACTTTTCCTGATTGTATCTAGACGCATGTATATTCGCTGAAATAATTCTTGAATAAATTTTAGGATGAGGAATCAGTAGTGCAGGCTGAGCAATAATTAAACCAATTATTGTGTAAAAATTAATTTTAAATATATCTTTTAGTTTACTTATCTTTTTCAATGGATAGATCAGGTATAAACCTAAAACTATTGCTGGAACAACTGCAATTATTTTTAAACCTATTGCGATTCCAATTAACAGAAAACCCAAATTATATTTTTCGTCTTTGAATATTTTTTTGAATGAAATTAGTAGGAATAATATAAGCAAAGAATCCGGCTTGGGGTTTTGAATTATATAGTAAGCACCAGGAACTGAAAAAGATGCTAATAGAAAAAGTGGTGCTTTTTTATTATCTATAAAATTATAAGCAAAATAAATAATGGACACATAAAAAAAAGAAATCTGAACTAAACGCCCAATTATTATCATTAATTCTGTGTTAATAAAATAAAACGGCCCTGCTATAAAAACAAAAAGATTGTTCCATAGCCTACCAAAATCTAAATTACCCCCAATAATAAGTTCACCTAAAACAATCAATATTTTCTTTAAAATTTCATTTTCAACTGAGTCAAATCTTCCAAATTCATCGTTTATTTGAAATACATTAAGAATTGAATCTATGACTTGTCTCTCGTCAATATGAAGAACATGATAGGGAACCTGCTCTAAGGAACCTTTTAAGTTCAAAAATAAAAAATATCCCAGTAAAAGAAGAATTAACAAATTAAATATTCTTTTAATATTATTAGACATCTTTGTATTTTATTTGAATAAAATCAAAATATGACTTATAAGGGAAATATTTTACTTCCAATATTTAATGAAGAACAATCGATCATTGAGTTAATTAGCGAGATTGAACTTTTCATAAAAGAACTAGATATTGATTTTGTCATTACTTTAGTCGATGATGGTTCCAAAGACAAAAGTTGGGAAATAATTGAAAAAATAGAAAGTAGAAATCTTTCTTTCAGAAAAATCAAATTGACAAGGAACTTTGGGCACCAAGCAGCAATTTTTGCTGGTTTAGAAAATTTTAACGAAGATTTTGTAATAATTCTTGATGCTGACTTTCAAGATGACCCAAAATATTTAACTGAATTCATAAAAGTTTGGAAACAAGGTCATAAAATTGTCCTTGCAAAAAAAGTTAAAAGAAAAGATAAACATTTTAGAAGATTTCTAACTAAGTTTTATTTCAATATACAAAGTAAATTATCACAAATTGATATTCCTCAAGATGTAGGTCATTTTTGCTTGCTTGATAAATTAGTAGTTAACGAACTTAATAATATGCCTGAAAAAAATAAATTTCTTCTTGGATTAAGAACCTATGTTGGATACAAGAGTGCTTATATTGAAGTAACAAAAAACAAAAGAAAGTATGGGAGTTCTAAAATGTCGTTAATGCAATTAATAAACCTCTCTCTTGATGGAATAATTGGATTCTCTGCTGTTCCGCTAAATTTAATCGGTGTAATAGGATTTCTGATTTCTGCCGGAGCGCTTTTATTTTCTCTTTATACATTAATTCTAAATTTATTATTTAATACAAAAGTAGGTAGTTGGGACTTTGGTTTAACATCAATATATTTTTTAAGTGGAATTCAGCTTCTATCAATAAGCATAATAGGACAATATGTATCAAAGATATTTCATGAAACAAAAAAAAGACCCAGCTATATAATCGAAAAAAAATATGAGTAATTTATTGCCTACAAATATTTTTAATGAATTGTTTTAGATGAAAGTTTTAATTACTGGAGGAACTGGTCAAGATGGTATTTTTTTAGTTGATAAGATTTTAAAAGATACAAATTTTGATATTTATGTATGCACTAGAAATCAAAAATATTTTGACTTTAACAAACTTAAATACTTAAAAAATAATGAAGACCTAAGAAGACTTAAATTAATTGAAATTAATTACTTAAAGTTTGAGGAAGTTTTAAATATTTTTACAAATGTACATCCAAATTATGTTTATAACTTAATGGGTCCAAGTTCAGTAAAAATGTTTAACTCCAGTCCAGAAGAAATGAATCATATTGCTACTACAAGTTTTGACAATATAATCAATGCACTTATTAAAACAAATAATTTTTGTAGTTTCTATCAAGCTTCATCGTCTGAAATGTACGGATATGATGCTAAGTTTCCTTTTGACGAACAATCTAAATTTAAACCAAATTCATATTATGCGAAATCAAAATATTCACTCCATCTTAAATCTTTAGATTTGAAAGATAAGTATGGGTGGAACATCATTTCTGGAATAATGTTTAATCATGAATCTGAATTTAGAAATTCTAGTTTTCTAATAATGAAGTTGGTTGAAAAAGTAATTGATGCTAATAAAGGTAATTCTTCAATACTTGAATTACCAAGTCTTGCTATTAATAGAGATTGGACATATGCAAAAGAAATATCCGAAGCAATAACAAAACTTATGTTTAATAACTTAAATGGATCATATGTAATAGGTTCAGGAAAGTCTTACAGCATAAGTGACATAGCTGATTATCTATTTAGAAAAGTAAATCTAGACTATAGAGATTTTGTTAAAGAAAATAATAGTATTATGAGAGATGGGGAACCCCTTAAGATTATAAGTAATCCATTAAAAATTAAAAATGATACTGGATGGGTTTCAAAATTAACTATTTTTGAAATTTTAGATAAAATGTATGACTACAGATTAAATAGGGTTTAATTGTTATCAAAGATCCACTTTGAAAAATTTTCAAGACCGTCTTCAAGAGAAATTGAAGGTTCCCATCCACAAAGTTTTGTAATTTTATCTATATTTGATACATAGAATCTTTGATCTGCAAGTCTCCATTCTTTATTTGTTATCATATAATCAGTTTTTAAATTAAAATAATTCTTTAGAAACTCTAATAACTCTAATATTGACATTGAGTTCTTGTACGACCCCCCAATATTAAACACTTCTCCATTCAATTTATCAAAATTTGAAATTATAGTGTTAATTAAATTAACAAAGTCTGTTATGTATAAGATATCTCTTACCTGTTTACCATTACCATGCATAGAAACCTCGATTAATTTTTTGTTTTGTTGTTTATGAACATGTTCTAAAAACCATCCAATCCATCCTTGGTTGTAGGTGGCATATTGATTTGGACCATATATTGTTGAAAGTCTTAAAGATAAAGTATTCAAATTATAAGTTTTAAAATAGTCTAATACATACTGTTCTGCTGCTCCTTTAGAGCATCCGTAGGGTCCTGAGAAACTAAGGGGGGTTTCTTCTGAATAACCTTTTGAATATACAATAGATTCATACCTAGAATCTTTTTCGACTAATTTATCCCACGCTAAATCTCCATATACTTTGTTGGTAGATATATTAATTAATTTAGTGCTTGGAGAGAAAAGCCTTATAGATTCCAAAATATTAAAAGTACCAATTAAATTTGTATCTAGATCGTTTATGGGATCTTCTATAGAGCTTGCCATGGCAACTTGTGCCCCTAAATGAATAAAATAATCTGGAGATAATTCTTTAATAATTTTGGATAATTCTATTTTGTTGACAATATCTTCATTTATAATATTAATTCCATTAGAAATGAGTAGCTGCTCATTATTTTTACTCTCTTGTTTTACCAAATTATCTAAACAATAAACTTTAAAATTTCTTGAAAGCTCCAGTGCTAAATTTGTTCCAACAAAGCCACATCCTCCGGAAATTAAAATTTTACTCAATGTGATTCCTAAAGTTTACTCTTATTTTTAAAGTACCAATCAGTCATATTTTCAAGCTTATCATAATATTTATTTTCTTTGCTCAACAGATCAGATGAAAGGTTTTTGTTATTCCAATCTACTCTATGATTAAAAATATATTTTTCACTAAGAATAGTTGAAAGCGTATGAATTAAGATTTTGTATTTTACTTTAAATTGATTATTGTTAATTTTTTTATTTGATGACTGTTGATATAAATATTCATTAATGTCATTAATAAATGAAAACCTGCCTATCGAATTAGAATTAATATTAAAATTTACATACTTTTTAGTAAAAATTGATTTATAAAAATATGGAACAAGACGATTAGTATTAGTGTCTCCTTCCCCAAGTACAGAGTCCAATCGCATTATTTTAACTGTACCTTTATTTAAAATATTCTTTTTGTATACATCTTCTTGTTCTTTTTTATAAGAGGTATATAAGTTTTTTTTTCGTGTTATATTTGTTGAAGATATGAGGAATATATCTGGAATTTCTTCATCTAATTTATTAATAATTTTTATAAATTCCAACTGGTTCTTAAAAAATTGATTTATATCAACTTGTTTAAACAATTCATCGTTAGATGAAACGAGAGGAAATCTAAAATCAAAAATTTTATTTGGCTTGTAAGTTTTGATTTTATTTTCGATTGTAATCCTTGAATAGTTTTTTGAATTCTCACTAGACATAGATAATACATTTATATTTTTTTCATTTAAATATCTGGTAAATGAGCTTCCAAGAAAGCTTCGACTTCCAAGAATCAAATATTTCATAAATTTTTTATATACTCTTTAATTTGAGTCATTATATATTTTTCTTTTAAATTTTTATCTTTTAGCATTTCCCATTCAACAATATTTTCAAGAATTTCATCAATTGAAAAACTACTTTCCCAGTTAAGTAAATTTTCTGCTTTGGATGAATCAAGTCTTAATTGATCTGATTCATAAAATTCTTTAGATTTTTCAGTTACTATTTTAATTTTTGAATTCCAAATTTTAATTAATTTTTGTGTTATTTCTAAAACTGTTATTTCATTGTTTAGAGAAGAATTAAGATTAAAAATATTACTGCTTTTTTTCTTATAATTGTCTTCTGCGACCAAAATATATCCTGACAATGAATCTAGTATATATTGCCAAGGTCGAATTGAGTTTGGCTGTCTAAGAATTATATTTTCATTACTTTTTAATGATTTAATTAGATCAGTCATTATCCTTCCTTCTCCACCGTCTCCTGGGCCTAATACATTTCCAGATCTAACAGTTGAAATATTAAATTCTTCATTTAGTTTTTTAAATGATTCAATTATCATTTCCTGAGAAACTTTACTACTACTGTAAAATTCATATCCTCCTAAAGGTGATGTTTCAGTATTAAAATTACTTGAATCTCTATAAACTTTATCTGTAGTTGATACAACAACAGATTTTGAAGTTTCATACTCCAGAGAATATTTTAAAATATTGTAGGTTCCAAATACATTTACCTTAAAAGTTTCCAGAGGTTCCTTTACAGCCTTCGGTACTAGGGCTTGTGCAGCAAGGTGAAAGATAATATCAAATTTATTTTCTTTAAATACTCTTTTTAGTACTTCTGATTCTGAATTACTGATGTCAATAAAATATTCTTCTTCATATATTTTTTTGTTTGAAATTGAATTATAAAGGTCACTACAAGTATTTTCTTTTGATATACCTGTGACTTTTGATCCTAGCTGGCTAAGGATTAGTGATAGCCAACTACCTTTAAATCCAGAATGGCCCGTTATTAATATATTTTTTTCTTTCCAAAAGTTGTGATCAAGCTTCATTCTCTAAATCTTAATTTAAAATTTCTAAGAAATCTTTTTTTAACTTGTCAATATCAATACTGAACAAATTTTCATCTAGTAGATTATTCCAATTGTTTAAGTCAAAGCTATCTGAAAAAGTTATTTCTCCATAAAAAACAAATAAAATAGCTTTCTCTTCCTTGGAGTATTTTTTAAAGTTTTTAACTTTCATATGTATTTCTTTTTCAATTATTTTAGAATTTCTATTTAAAATTTTTTGTAAATTTATTGCATGAGTTTCTTCCTCACCAGAAAGGTTGTTAGGATAAAGAATCAAACAATCTAATACATTATTAAATTTAAGAAGTGACTCTATGCAGGAGATTAGTGCACCCATATAAACAATATGTTATCTATTTAATTGATTTAAGTTAAAAATTAATTATTATTTAAAAATTCTTTTGTTTGTGCAACTACAAACTCCAGCATTTCTTGATTTAAGCCTGGGTAAACACCCAGCCAAAATGTATTTTCTGAAACTGTATTAGCAACGGGGTAGTCATCTACCACTCCAAGGTTTTTCTCAATATATGCAGGCTGTAATAAAATATTTCCTGCAAATAATAGCCTCGTACCAATGTTTCTTTCTTGATAGAACTTTAATAGTTCAACTCTTTCAAATTTTGCTGATTGGTTGATTGTGATAGGAAAACCAAACCAGCTTGGTTGAGAGTTAGTATCCCATATTGGCATATCAAAAACTTCAAAATTTGAAAATTCTTCGTATAAATAATCAAAATTTAATCTTCTTTTTTCAATAAAGTATGGGAGTTGTTCCATTTGAGATAGTCCTATAGCAGCTTGCATATCAGTAGCCTTAAGGTTGTAACCAATATTAGAGTAAATATACTTGTGATCATATCCATGCGGAAGTCCACCTAGTTGCCAATCAAATCTCTTCTTGCATGTGTTATCTTCGCCAGGCGGACAGTAACAATCTCTTCCCCAATCTCTTAGTGATTCTATAATTTTTTTTAATTTGGGTATATTTGTTAAAACTGCTCCTCCTTCACCTGTTGTTATGTGATGAGCAGGGTAAAAAGACAGTGTTGCAACTTCCCCAAAATTTCCAACAAATTTTTCACCATGAGTAGCTCCAAATGCATCGCACATATCTTCAACTAAAAATAATCCGTACTTTTCCTTAATTTTCATAATCTTATCTAAATCAAATGGATTACCCAAAGTATGTGCCAAAACTATTCCTTTTGTTTTTTCAGTTATACTTTTTTCAATTAAATCTGCATCAATGTTGTAAGTTCCCAACTTTGCATCAACTAAAACTGGCTTTAAATTATTTTGAATTATTGGATTTAATGTTGTAGGAAAATTTACAGCAGATGTAATTACTTCATCACCATCTTGACAATTGAAATATTGCTTTACTGCACTTATTGCAAGTAGATTCGCAGAAGATCCACTGTTTACAATCAATGTGTGTCTGTTTCCTAGAAATTGTGAGATTGATTTTTCAAAAGCACTTGTATATTCACCAGACGTTAGCCACATATCTAAACTTGAATTAACTAAATTTATAAGATCTTCTTTAAATAAAACTCTTCCTGCAACTGGAACATGAGATATGTGTGGTATGAAGCTTTTCTCTGCTTCATCCAATTCAAAATAGCTTGTTACCAAAGCTTCTATTTTTCTTCTAAGATTTTCTTTATTACTCATTTTACAAAAAGCATTTAATTTATTAATTAATGCAAACCCTTGTCTACTAATTCTAATCGCTTATTAAATTCATAATTTTTTATGATTATATAAAAAAATGCATTTTGTAATGTACCTATAATATGATCGCACCTCAACAAACCCTCTGTGTCAACAATATAATCTAATCCAGTAAGATACCTGTCATTTTTTCTATCAAATTTTTTTTCAAGACCAAATTCAAGATCTATAACGTCTTTTTGTAAGTATCTTCTTCTTTCATTTGCAATTAATTTTTCACCAAACTCTTTTTTAAAAGAATCATAATACTCTTGCTGTTCAGTAGAAAGATAAACATACTCATATCCGTATTTGCTGATTTTTTCTTTAATTATTTTTATAGCTTCCTGGTCGTCAAAAGGTTTATAGTGATCTTTTGCCATTTTTTGAATTGCATACTCTGTACCCCTAATAGATACTCCTATAACCTTTGACTTGTTTCCAAATAAATAATCAAGTTTTTCATCTATATATTCTTGCGTAGGTTTATTGTATGGTATTAATTTAGTTGCATCATTCATTTCAGATAATTGATTTTTTGCATTTACAAACTTTGCATCAAAAAAATAATCATAATCTAATTTATTAAAGTAAAACTGTGATCTATTGTTAGATAAAATCACATTTCTACTCTCATATACTTCTTTCAATTTTGTATTAAATGGTTGTTCAAAAAAATATTCCCAACTATTTTTTGAACCATTGATTTCTTCTTTTTCGCGAAGATAATTTGGGTAATTTTCATAATCAATTACCGGTATAAAATTATTTTTCCTTGCATATATTATTAAATAAAGTGCGTTGTTCAGGTTTGAATATAAACCACCGCCAAATGTGAGCCTTATGACAAAAAAAGTTTTGTTAGGATTCAGTTTTCCAAATGATTTTATTTCTTCATCGAGAAATTTAGGCTGTTCTGCATATATAAGCGAATATATTATTCTATTTATTTTTTCTAAAGGTTTTATGTATATATTTTCTTTAAAAAGTCTTAAATTTTTTTTTGTTTCAATTATCCTGCTATAAAAAATTAAATACAGTCTTTTTATAAACATAATCATTACATAACTCTAATTGATACAATATTTATGCAATTTAAAATACTCGTCATTATAATTCTTAATTATGAATTCTAATGTTGAAACTGTCGTTATCTTAGCAGGTGGAAAAGGCACTAGAATGAGGGAGAATCCTCAGACAGTACCAAAACCAATGGTAAAAATAGGTGGTATACCAGTTTTGACTCATATTACAAATTACTTTGATCAATTTGGCAATTTTCAATACATTATATGTAGTGGGTATAAAGAAGAAGTAATATTTGATTATTTCGAAAATAATGAAATGAAAAACATAAAAATTATATCCACTGGAAATGATACACAGACAGGTGGTCGTTTAAAGCAAGTTGAAGATTACATAGAAAATGAAAATTTTTTAATGACTTATGGTGATGGATTAGCAGATGTAAATATAGATAAACTCCTAGACTTTCATAAAAATAATAATAAAACAGCAACTATAACTGTTCACAAACCGGAATTCAGATTCGGTGTTGTTAATTTTGATAAAAACGATGAAGTCGAGTCTTTTGTTGAAAAACCTACCTTAAATCATTATGTAAACATAGGATTTATGGTTTTTAATAAAGAAATATTTAACTACTTAGATAATGATATTCCACTTGAAACAAAACCTTTAGTAAATCTTGTTGAAGATAAGCAGCTTGGAGCCTTTAAACATGGAGGATTTTTTAGGCCAATGGATACATATCGAGAGTATTTAGAATTAAACGATTTATGGGAAATGGATAAAGCACCCTGGAAACCCTCTGGAAAATTATAAAATTAAATTTTTATGTGATTAAAGCCAAGATTTATTATCTAGATACCAGTCAACAGTATCGTTAATTCCTTTTTCAAAATCTCTATCATAAACTCCTCCTAAACTTTCTAAAAGAGTGTTATCCAATCCATATTTAATATCATGACCTGGCCTATCAGGATCTTTGTTTTGAAGTTGATAATTAAACTCCTTTCCAAGTCTTTTAGATATTAATTTAGCTACATCAAGATTGTCTATTAAACTTGCACCAGTTATATTAACCTTTGTAGGGTGTTTTTTTTGTAGTTCGTATGCTTTATTTTTTACTTTTTCATAATTTTTAGTCAAAAAAAGTATAGACTTTGCCAAATCTTGGTTGAATATATAGTACCTGCTTCCAGGATTGTTCTTTGAGTCAGTATGAATTAAAACCTCTTCATCATTAAGAATTTTTTTAATAGTATTAGGAATAAACTTTTCAGAATTTTGTCTTTCTCCATAAACATTTGAACAATGTGTAATAAGGCTAGGTATTGAATATGTATTTGCATATGCAATAGTTAGCTCTTCTGCCGCAGCCTTAGTGGCTGAATAAGGATTTTTTGAATTATAACGATCCCACTCTAAAAATTTTACATCTTTTTCTGATGGGCCAAATACCTCATCTGTGCTGAAATAGTAAAACAATTCAAGATTATCTAAGTTTCGTGACAGTTCTAGCAAATTAAAAGTGCCAATAATATTATCTTGTATAAAAATATGTGGATTTTTTACAGACCTAGTTACGTGTGAAGATGCTCCAATATGAAGAATAATATTAGTTTCAGATAGTCGTTCAATAATGCCTTCATGGGGTTCTGCTTTTAAATCATGGTAAAAGAACTTGAGTCTATTTTTTGATTTAACACCTGCCTCTTCTACAACCTCATTTATTCTTTCAAGGTTACCTGCATAGCTTAGCCTGTCTATGACTGTTAAATTCCAATCAGTGTTAACTAGGATTTCTTTAATTACTAGATGACCAATAAAACCTGCTCCACCCGTTAATAAAACATTTTTACTCATTGTGATAATTGTAAAATAAACAATTTAATGAAACGAAAGTAGGTACTTAACATTTTATAATTCTAACTTATCTTTATTGGTTTGGAAATACAATATGTATTAAAAATCCTATGTCGTGAAATAATTTATTAAAAAACTTCTCTTATTTTTCTTTTTTAAAAATATAAATCGTTAAACTATGATAATTCGAAAAATTTATATATGAAAAAAATTGTAATAACCGGTGGCCTTGGTTACATAGGGATGGAACTTTGTAAAGTTTATTCTGGAGATACAAGAAACTTTTCAGTAACAGTCTTAGATAGGTCTTTCTTTTCCTCAAGAATTAACCAACTTAGAAAATGGGGCATAGATTTTAAACAAATGGATATTCTTGATGAAGAAAACATAAAAGAAGCTGTTAAGGATGCGGACATTATATATCACCTTACTGAAATTACAGATGTTGGAACTACTATCAAAGATAAAGATCCTGTTAGAGATAAACAAATTATGGATGTTGCCATAAATGGTACAAAAAATATTCTTAAACATAGTAGGGACGATGTAAAAATAGTATTTCCATCAAGCCATGTTGTGTTTGAAGGTCTTAAGAAGCAGGAACTAAATATTAGAGAGGACTTTAAGCCCTCCCCCGTACTTCCATATTCTAAAGGGAAGTTTTTTTCAGAAAATAATATAATAAATTCTGAAAAAAACTTTGTCATTTTAAGACTAGGATCTGTTTACGGACTTTCCTTTGATTCGATGAGGCTAAATACAGTCACAAATCTTTTTGCTAAAATCTCTGCATCAAGTGGTCAACTAAGTTTGTTTGCAAAGGGAGTTCAGTTAAAAAGTCTAGTGTCTGTAGTTGATGTTGCAAGATGTATGAAATTTGTTGGAGAAAACAATAATATAAGTAAAGAAATTTACCATGTGGCAAACGAGTCAGTTACAATAAAGCAACTTGCTGAGGTTTGTAAAAAAGTAAACAAAAATTTAATTTTAAAAAGTACAAATGACGATATACCAAATAACGGATATACACTATCTAATCAAAAAATTAAAAAAACAGGTTTTAAGTTTTTATATAATTTAAAACATTCTGTTGAAGAAATGCATGATGCTTGGATGAAACGAGAAATAAATTTATCAAATGAAATTATTGAAACGGGTCAAGATGACTTTATCGATGATAGAGGCATTATCTCAAATTACTATTTTGATGATAAGGTAAATATGATTGGATACGTTGAATCAAAAAAGCATACACTAAGAGGTAATCATTATCATCCAATACAAACTCAAAAGTGTCTTCTAATTAAAGGGATGTACATAAGTGTTACAAAAAATCTAAAAGACCCAAATTCTGTAGTTGAAACAAGGCTAATAAAAGAAGGTGAGCTTTCAACAATTCCTCCCAATGTATCTCACACAATGATTTTTCTTGAAGACTCAATATTATTAAATTTGGTAAACGGTGAACGAGAACATAAAAATTATGGGATAACTCATACAATTCCCCATAAACTAGTAGATGAAAAACTGTTTCAAAATTTAATTGAGAGCTACAAAGTAGATTGTAGAGTTTGTGGAGGAGGTTTCACTCACTATTTATCATTAGGCCTTTCACCGCTCGCAAATAATCTAAATGACAAAAAAAATGCCCAAAACGACCTATACCCTCTTGACCTGAATTTTTGTAATCAATGCTCAAATACACAACTAAGTGTTGTTGTTCCACCAGAAAAAATGTTTGATAATTACTTTTACCTATCTTCTACATCTAAGCAATTTAGAGACCACTTCATAAGGTTTGCAAAAGAATTGAAAACTAATTTAAAACTTAATAAAAAATCTGTAGTTGTTGACATTGGAAGTAACGATGGCATCTTTTTAGATCCTGTTCAAAAACTAGGTATAAAAGCTATTGGAGTAGAGCCTGCAAAAAATGTCGCTAAAATTGCAAATTCAAACAAACTTACTACATTTCCTGAATATTTTAATAAAAAAACAGTAAAAAAGATTTCAGAAAAATATGGAAAAGCTGATGTAGTTACTGCATTTAATGTTTTTGCACATGGTGATGGACTAAGAGAAATATTGGAAAATACCGAAATTCTGTTAAAGAAAGATGGTGAGTTTATTTTTGAAATCCAATACTTATTAAGAACTATAAAAGACTTAACATTCGACAATGTTTACCACGAGCATGTAAATTATTGGTGTTTACTATCAATATTAAACTTTTTTGAAAACTCGAATATGAAAGTCTATAAAGTAAAAGAAGTAGATACTCATGGTGGTTCATTAAGGGTTTACGCTACTAAAAATAAAAATAAACGTTTAGACAATAGTGTAAAAAAATATATAGAACTAGAAAAGAGAAATAAGTTAGACAAAATTGAAACATATTATAGATTTGCTAAAAATGTAGAAAATATAAAATCAAGTTCATTAAAAAAGATTAAAGAAATACTAGAAAACAATGAAAAAATTATTGGGTATGGAGCTCCTGCAAAAGCAACCACTGTTTTAAATTATTTTGGAATAAATGATTCATACTTTAAGTATGTACTTGAAGATAGTGAGATAAAGCAAAATAAATATATTCCTGAAACAAATATACAAATTAAATCAAAAAAATCAGTAAATGTCGATAAGTATGAATATATTCTTGTTTTGGCCTGGAACTTTTTTGATGCAATCGTTCAAAACAACCAAGCTGAATTCCAAAAAAGTAAGTTTATTAAATTAAAGTAGAACAATTCTTAATTTGAATTAAAAGTTTTTAATATTTCTGAATGATTTTCTATGAGGAAAGTCGTAGGTAAAAACTACTATTCTTTCATTATTCATATATTCAATATTATTTATGGAAAATAATTAAAAGGGAAATGTGATAAATAAGTTTGGAAATTATGAAAGTAAATTACAACAAATATTATTAGTGTTAAATTGAAAACTTTTTTATTTGTTTTTTTCAAATCATTGAAATAAATTGAGGCTAAAAAAACCATTAAATGGAATGCTTGAATTATGTAAGTAGATTTAATAGTATCGCCAGTTGAATTAGGGTATGCAATTGTAAATAGTAAATACCCTACAAAACTTGTGATTAAAGCTAAGTTAATATACTTTACTAAAAATATTGATTTGTATTTCTTGTAAGAAAAATAACAAAAAATAATGATAATGATAGATGTAATAATAGAGATTAAATTAACTCTTGCGAGATAATCTCCTATAGATAACTGACCCCTACCGATATCTAGAAATCTTGATGTAAACGTAAAGTACCCCCAATAATCTCCCCACAAGTCAGAATACAAAATAGATAAAAATTGATTATCTAAATAAGGTCTTATAGGTTTTGAAAATAAATATATCAATTGATCTAAACTTGGAAAATAAAAAGATAGTTCTTGATTTGTAAATGAAAAAACTTTTGATTCCATATTAAAAGCGGTAAAAGAACCATATTTTCTGTAAAGCCCAGCATAAAACCAGCCAGATAATAAAAAACCAATTATTGAACTTAAAGACCAAAAGATTAAATACTGTCTCTTAGATTTTTTGAAAAATAATAATATAATTAATGGTATAAATAATAAAAATCCCCATTGCCTGCTTAATGCAATACATCCAATTATCATTCCACTTAGAAAAACAAATTTAAACCTCAAAAAATAATCATTATTTTCAGCTTTATAAATAATAAGTAAAAACAAGCTTAGGAAAAATAAAATATATGGTTCTCCTCGGATCATAGAAATAGTTCTATAGTTTACAGCTAATAAAGATATGAGTATTAAATAGCTAGCATTAAAAAAACTTTTTGATTTATTAAATAATTTTAAGGTATAAAGATTTATTAATATTGTTATTAAGTACATTATAGATTGAAATATTTGTGTTGCTTTACCATAAATTGGGCGGCAATCATTTAGTAAATTATTTGAATTTATCAAATTTCTACAAATTACTTGTGCTATTGATGGGAACAAATACCCAAGTGGTGGATTAAAAAATTCTCTCGTTTCACTTTGAGAAGGTAATTTAATTTCTCTAGGAAGATATCTAGCTAGATAATCTACATATCTGAAGTGAGCTTCTGCATCATATCCTAATATTGGATTGAAGTGAAGTATGTTGTAGATTAAAATAAAAAATGTTGAGAAACTAATTGCAATAAATATTACAACAGAAAAATCTAATTTAATATTTTTCATTTAAACTTAAATATTGCAAAAATATACTTAAAACCATCTAAAAATTTTATTTTTTTTCCATCTGCATAGCTTCGACCATTATATGATATTGGTATCTCCTTAAAATTACTAGTTTGAGATATTACTTTAGCTATCAATTCAATTTCAATTGAAAAATCATCTTTTTCAATATTAATTTTTTCAATAATTTCTCTTTTAAAAACTTTCAAGCAGGTGGCAACATCTGTTATTTTATTTTTGTAAACATATGAAAATAATAAACTCATTAATTTATTTGCTATAAAAGTTCTCAGGTAAATATTTTTTCTGTCTTTATTCCCAATAAACCTTGAGCCACAAACAAAGTCGGTATTCTCTTTTCTTATACATTCGATTAAATAATTTAAATCTTCTGTAGAGTATTCAAGATCAGCATCAAAAATACCTACAATATCTCCTGAGGATTCTTGCATTCCTGTTCTTACAGCAAAGCCTTTTCCTCTGTTCTCTTTAAAATTTATTAATCTTATAGAGTCATATTTTTGTTCTAAATTTGATGCAATATCCTTGGATTTATCAGTTGATCCGTCATTTACTAAGATGATTTCTTTATTAAATTTTTCATTGACTAATTTAAATACAGACTTTTCTAATGTAGCCTCTTCATTATAAAAGGGAACAATTATAGAACTTAAATTCTTTTGGAAAATCATATTATTAATTGTAGTAAGTAATTAGTAAATCTAGTGGCCAGAGGCAGAATCGAACTGCCGACCCCTTGTTTTTCAGATAGAGGCAAACCACTTGACCTTTCATCATTTTACATTAATCATCATTAATATCTGCTCATTTATAAGAGTCTCTAAAACGCAATGAGCACTATGAAACAGGGATTAATGAAATGGGTTTGTCCCTGTTTTGTCCCTATTTAATGAAGGAGATAAATTTATTTTTTAATTGCCACCATCAGAATAAAAACAAATGAAGTTAAACCAATTGATGAAAGAATAAGAAGCTCGATAATAGATTTATTTGCAATTAAATAATCAATCATCAGATTATTTTTCTATTTTAAAAGTAAAGTTGGTAAAGCTATCAGATTCAATTTGTTGGTTTTTAAAAAACTCAGCACCATAATCATTGAATTCAATTATTCCGTTCTGCGTATTAACAAATTTACATTCAGAAGATAGATTGTTTTGTACAATGTAACAGTTGTATACTTTACTACTTCCAGTTGCTGCAAAATATTCTGAACCTTGAGAATTATCATTAGATGAATCATCATTATACAAATAGTATTGACCAGAAAAATCACTCGTTAAAATGATACTTCTTAATTTATATGTTCCATCTACTTGTTCATTAAGATTTGGAAAATTTTCAATCCTTCGATTGCAGCCAAAAGATAATTGATTGGGTTCTGCAAACTGCTCTTCTTCAAGTTTGTAAATACAAAATGTAAATTCGTCGTTTTTTTGTCCTTCATAATAAAACCATAAGAAAATATAATTTGAATAATAGGTGCCATTGTAAAACTTAATTGTAAATATATCGTCTTTGTTTTTTACTTCTTCAGGAGTTAAAGACTCATAATTAATTTTAAATTCAGCAATAGTTGAACCAACAAATTCTTTTTCAACAAAACCTACGCTCTGTGGAAATGTAGTTGTTGTAGTAGTAGTTGGAGGAATTGTTGTAGTTGAACTCGAAGTTGTTGTAACTTCCTCCAAAACCTCTTCAACTGCTGTTTCAACAGCCTCATCGATTTGTGCTTGTATCTCTTCTTCAGTAGGGCCACAAGCAATAAAGAAAATCAGTGCAAAAACTAAAGTTTTTTTCATATTGATAATTTTAGTTTTATGTACCGATTCTTGTCCCGGTTTTTTAATAACAAGGGGGAAACCTAGTGGCCAGAGGCAGAATCGAACTGCCGACCCCTTGTTTTTCAGACAAGTGCTCTACCGACTGAGCTATCTGGCCAAATAAGCGGGGACGACGGGATTCGAACCCGCGACCTCCTGCGTGACAGGCAGGCGTGAACTCCAGACTTCACCACGCCCCCAATATATCTAGTAATTCTAATATAAGGAAAAAATTTGTTTAAATAGAAATTTTTTTAATTACTATTATGAAAAACAGTGAAAATTTATAAATTATCAAAATACTTTTTAAGATTCTTATTCCTACAAGGACTTATTACAGCCATAACAATATGGTATTTTGATAATTATCTAATAGGAGATTACTTCGATGGTTTTATAAAAATTAAAGATAACTTATTTGAAGACAGAGATAGATTTTACCCTTTTGTGACTAATGATTTTATTAAAATTGATTTTTATCTAGCTTTTTTTGTATTTGTTTTTTTAATAATACTCTATTCTTCTAATTTCTATTCATATACTAATGAATTAACCTTCACAGCAAGTAAAAATATACTTGATGAATTTATACCAATATATTTAGTCTGGACAGCTTGTTTTCTTAGTTTTTTACAGCTTTTTAGATTTGATGAAGTTTCAAGATTTCATACAATAGTTTTAACGTTCATTATTCCTGTGGTGCTAGTTTCATTCAGAAATAGTGAATTTATATCTTCAGCATTAGGAAGAAACCCTACAAAAGAAAATTATGTTTCCTTTAATCTAAAACCTGACTCACTTTTTAGAAGTCTTCGAATCATATCATTAAGAAATGAGTTAGCAAATTTTGAAAATACCAGCACCACGTATGAAGATTATGAAAAAACTATTGAAAGCATTAATAAGGAAAGTGAGATAAATATAGTAGTTTTTGACTTCTCCGGAATAAAAACTCTGCCGGATGAATTTGTAAAGTACCTAATTAACTTGAATAAGAAAATTTTAATTATTGCTGATCCAGAATTTACATTCAACACAAATGTAATTTACAGAAGTGAAAAAATTTCAAATAAAGAAATTATTTATTTAAATAATGACATCCAGTATGGATCAAATTATATAGCAAAAAGATTCTTGGATATTACATGCTTAATACTTTTCTCAATAATATATATTCCAATTGGATTAATTGCAGTTTTTTATATTTTAATTCTTAATGGTCGCCCAGTTTTTTTAAGGCAAACTAGAGTTGGGCTTCATGGAAAAACTTATGATATGTATAAATTTAGAACAATGAAGGTAGACTCCCACGATAAAAGAGAGGAGCTTAAAGAGTTGAATGAACACTCAGGTCCTCTTTTTAAAATACAAAATGATCCAAGAATTTTTAAAGGTGGAAATTTTTTAAGAAAGTACAGTATCGATGAAATTCCGCAACTAATTAATGTTTTAAAAGGTGAAATGTCTGTTGTCGGACCAAGGCCCCTTTTTCCAGAAGATAACAAATATTATGATCAAAACTATATAAGAAGACTGAATGTTATGCCAGGTATTACAGGTTTACTTCAAATAAACGAACGTAATACAGATGATTTCAACATATGGTACAAATACGATTTAGAATATATTGAAAATTGGAGTCTTTTATTAGATATAAAAATTATTTTAAAAACACCGTTTTCACTTTTAAGATCTAAAATTAGCGGCATTTAAGTGGGTCGGGTGGGAATCGAACCCACGACCTTGAGCTTAAAAGGCTCCTGCTCTACCAATTGAGCTACCGACCCCTATAAATTTACAGAGTTTAGTATATACAAATATTTTTCTTAAATTGAATTTAAAGAACTACTCTTCCTCTGTTTCTGTAATATCATCAAAAATGTTTGAAAATTTATTTTTGGTATCTTCTAATATATTTTTAAGCTCAATATTTATATTTTGAATTATATCTTTGGTTTCCTTACGAATCTCTTCATCGTTTATAGTTGACTCGACTGTGTGAAGCATATTGTTCAAAAGATTAGAAGTGTTCTCAACAGTACTTTTAAAGGTGTCTTTCAAATCATCAACAACTTCTTCTTCATTAATTTTTTCATTAATTTTTTTAGCAACATTACCTAAGCTATCAGTAATATCAGACCAATTATTTTCATTTTCCATATTTGTATTATATATATTAGTATTTTGCTTTATCGCTAAATTTAAGACTTGGACTTTTTGTAATTCTCTGTTTAGCCCATCGAGCTGGTGCTATAAGCTTGAAGAAAGGGGGTAAAAAAGGCCTAGAAAACTTTAGTAAAAATAGATTAAAGTTAAGAAGGAAAGTTTTTATTTTTGTATCTTTAATACCATACAATTTTCTAAATTCTTTAGGCAAAGTGTTAAAAGCTGTAAATGCTATAAATGGCCAAATAGGTTTGATATGGCGAGGCACTGGGCCACCTCCTATAATGTCATAAACATCCTTGGCAACATCTGTCATTATAAGATAATCTTTTTCTCTAGATTTTGATATTACCCATTGTTTTAGTTCTTCGTGGGTCTTTGGTATTTCGTCTTTTTTTACCAAGACAAGTTCTGCTGCAAATGAGTTTTCTTGATGATATTTGTTTTTATCTTCCTCTGATAATTTCCTCACCGTTTTTTCGTAGAAGTAAATCGAAGAAATTTGTAAACAGGCGTGAACCCAAAGTAATTGCTCATGATCTAAAGCATCGTAATACTTACCAGATACTTCATCAGTACCATTGATAACTTCGTGTAGTTTATTTATTCTGTGTGCACTTTCATCTGCTTCAGTTTTTGTACCAAAAGTAACAGAGTTTTGTAATGAAAGTGTTCTTATAAGTCTTTTCCATGGGTCTCTTTGGTAAAAAGAAGTTTGTCTTGCTCCTGCAGCAATAAGAGGATGCGCGGCATGCATAAGCAATGCTCTTGCTCCACCAAAAAGGACTGTTATCTCCTTATTGACTTTCCACATCATCGAGTCAGGGCCGAAATATCCAGGATCACCAATCATAGGAATAATAATAAACTAAAAGTAAACTATTAATAAATGAATATAATCAATTAGATAATGAAAAGAAGGATAGAAGTTGTTTGTGGTGATAATGATCTAGTCCCCAATTTTACAGAAATCTCAAATTCTCCAAACTACATCTTTACACCTGATCCAAATTTTCAAGTAATTGCTTTATTTGATAGGGACGGAAATACTGTAAACCTTAATTCATGGATAGAGTGTGCATATTATGTCAATGGTGGCTGGACAAATGACATATCTGATTTTGTAAATGGAGAACAAGTTATTTTTTTCTCACTAATAGTGGTTTCAACTTTATATTTTATTGCAAAAAAAATAGTTGCTAATAGGATAAATAATTCTTGAATAAATTAAATACTAATTCAAAATTTTTAAGACTTATTTTTATAATTTTTATCATGCTTCTAGCATTTAATTTTTTTGCTGTGTCAGAATATGAACAATTTGATGTAGATTCAG
>Ga0315315_10000900_pt1 | contig 26655 bp, 23 predicted proteins | sample M140m3416metaG_FD_203699 | JGI IMG/M metagenome (GOLD analysis project Ga0315315, IMG submission 203699) | Ammonia-oxidizing marine archaeal communities from Monterey Bay, California, United States - M1 40m 3416 | ecosystem: Environmental > Aquatic > Marine > Intertidal zone | place: USA... | reverse complement strand
TTCTTAGTTCTTTTGCAACTTCTACTCCTGCATCAGATGTTATAATTAATTCTTCAAATTCTGTAAGGACATTTTCATCAATTTTTTTTTTGGAAAATATATTTTTAAAGCCGGTAGATAGCCCATCTGAACTTTTACCTAATCCTATCTTAAATTTATCAAATAAACCCATTTAGATTTCAAGGCTAGTATGTTTTATTTCTGAAACTGGACCTCTCATAAATATATTAAGATCTGTATCCATTTTAATATTTAAACTTCCTTCTTCAAATTTAATATTGATATCATTTTTTGTTAATTTCTTGATAAATGCTGCAACAGCAGTAGCACAGGCAGCTGTTCCACATGCTTTTGTTAATCCTGCGCCTCGTTCCCAAACATTTACCGTAATATTATTTTCGTCATCTATTTGAGCAAAAGTAACATTCGTTTTTTCAGGAAATAATTCATGATTCTCTATTTTTGGTCCTAATATTTTTAGATCATATTCAAAACAATCTTTAACGAAAAAAATTATATGAGGATTTCCCACATTGAGGCTAAATCCATCAGTGAATTCTTTACCATCAATATCTAAAGTTATATTTTTGTGATCTAACTTTTCTTTTAATGGAATTTTATTCCATTCAAATAAAGGTTTTCCCATTTCTAGTTGAACATCGGACTTTCCAATAATTTTTGCATTAAGCAATCTATTATTTGTTTTAAGTTTAATTTCTTTTGTATTTATATCTTTGCTTAGTAAGTAAGCCACACACCTACTTCCATTTCCACATGCACTTACTTCACCGCCATCTGAATTAAAAATGGTTATTGGAAATGTGTTATTAATTTCTTTTTCAATAAATATTATTTGATCAAATTCAATATTGCGGTGAAAAGACTTTAGATTTCCCAAATGGACTATTTTTTCTTTAGGTATGCTTATGAAGTTTTTTCTTCTATCTATGATAATAAATCTATTACCTAATCCGTCCATTCTGAAAGCTTTAATCAAAGGCATAACATTAGATTAGTATAATTATTCATTGACTTTTAAAACCCCAAATTGTAGGTTCCTCGAACTTTCCGCAAATACTTAAGTTTTTGCGGTGCTCTTGAAAACAAGAGTGTCGACACTAGTCAGCGAAGGTTCGCCCACTAGTGCGATAGGTATTGGACGATATAAAATGTTTGAAAACTTAACAAATAAATTAGAAAATATTTTTTCTAAACTAAAAAGCGCCCCTTCCTTAACGGAAGAACAAGTGGACTCTGGTCTTAAAGAAATTCGATTAGCTTTATTAGAGGCTGACGTAGCTTTGCTAGTTGTGAAAGATTTCATTGAAAATGTAAAACCAAAAGCTATTGGTCAGGAAATTATTAGATCAACTTCACCTGGTCAAATGATAGTAAAGATTGTTTACGATGAATTAGTTAACATACTTGGTGCAAAGAATGAGGAGATTAATTTAAAAGCAGTTCCACCAGCTTCTATATTATTAGTAGGTTTACAAGGATCAGGAAAAACAACTTCAGCAGCTAAATTAGCTAGGTTAATTGAAAAAAATCATAAGAAAAAAGTTATGCTAGTAAGCTTAGACGTTTATAGGCCTGCTGCTCAAGAACAACTAAAATTATTAGCAGAAAAAAATAATATACAAAATCTACCGATCATAGAAAAACAACAGCCGATTGATATTACTAAAAGAGCGCTCAATGCAGCAAATCTAAGTGGTTCGGATGTTATAATTTTTGATACTGCTGGCCGAACTCAGATAGATTTACCAATGATGTCTGAAATAAAACAAATTAAAGATTTAACAAAACCAGCCGAAACTATTCTGGTTGCCGATTCTTTAACTGGTCAAATAGCTGTAAACGTTGCAAGAGAATTTGATGCAGCAGTAAATCTTTCATCAATAATACTTACTAGAGTAGACGGCGATGCAAGAGGGGGAGCCGCTTTAAGTATGAAGCACGTTACTGGTAAACCAATAAAATATATCGGTGTTGGTGAAAAAGTATCTGACATTGAAATGTTCCATCCTGACAGATTAGCAAACAGAATTCTTGGAATGGGTGATGTCGTTACACTTGTTGAAAAAGCAGCTCAAGATTTAAGTGAAGAAAAAATTAAAGAAACTGAAGAAGATCTTAAAAAAGGTATTTTTACAATGGACTCTTATCTTTCACAATTGAGACAAATGAAAAAAATGGGAGGCATGGAGGGAGTTATGTCGATGCTGCCAGGTGTAAGTAAAATGAAAGGTAAAATGGATCAGGCCAATATAGATGAGAGAATGCTTATTGAAAATGAGGCTATAATTTTATCCATGACAAAAAAAGAAAAAGAAAATCCAAAAATCATAAGTGGTTCTAGAAGAAAAAGAATCTCCCAAGGAGCTGGAGTGGATGTTACTAAAATAAATAAATTACTTAAACAATTTAAAATGATGTCAGATATGATGAAAAAGATGTCACAAGGAAAAAAAATTCCATCTGAAATGATACCAGATGAAATGCTCAATCAACTAAAATGAAAGGTATAAAATGTTAAGAATAAGACTATCAATGGGGGGAGTTAGAAAAAGACCAGTCTATAAAATAGTTATAGCCGATAGCAGATACCCGCGGGATGGTAAATTTATCGAAAAAATTGGTTCTTTCAACCCTTTGCTTCCAAAAGATAAAAAAGAAAGAATTAAAGTAGAGGTAGAAAGAGTTAAGTATTGGATGAGTAAAGGAGCTCAACCAACTCTTAGAGTTTCTAGAATTTTAGGTGAGGCACAAATAATGCCAATGCCTAAACCTGGTAATAATCCTAATAAAGCAATTCCTAAAAAAGATAGAAAAAAAGCAGGCGAAGAAAATAAAGAAGAGCCTAAAGCAGAAGCTAAAAAGGAAGAACCTAAAAAGGAAGAACCTAAAGCAGAAGCTAAAAAGGAAGAACCTAAAAAGGAAGAACCTAAAGCAGAAGCTAAAAAGGAAGAACCTAAAGCAGAAGCTAAAAAGGAAGAACCTAAAAAGGAAGAACCTAAAAAGGAAGAACCTAAAGCAGAAGCTAAAAAGGAAGAACCTAAAAAAGAAGAGCCTAAAGCTTAAACTAAGGTTTAAAAATGCTAAAAGTAAAATTATTTACTTTATACCCAGATTTATTTCCGGGATTGCTTAATGTTGGAATATACAAAAAAGCAAGAGAAAATAAAAAATGGAGTCTTGAAGTAATAAATATAAGAGATTACGCTTTTGATAGTAATCGTACGGTTGATGATACTCCATTTGGTGGTGGTAGCGGGATGCTTCTTAAGCCAGATGTGGTTGCGGCCGCAATAGATAAAAATGTTACTTCAAAAGATAAGATTATTTATCTTTCACCTAAAGGTAAAAAACTTGATCAACATACAATTAAATCTTTAAGTAAGTTAGAAAACATAAATATTTTATGTGGTCATTTTGAAGGTGTAGATCAAAGACTTCTTGAGACAAGGAATATTGAGGAATATAGCATTGGTGATTTTATTTTATCAGGTGGTGAGAGCGCTTCTTTTGTTTTAATTGATGCTTTAATTAGACTTTTGCCAGGTGTTCTTGGTAATAAGAATTCAACTCTAGAGGAAAGTTTTGAAAACAATCTTTTAGAACATCCTCAATATACTAAACCTAGAGAATGGGAGGGAAAAAAAGTACCAGAAGTGCTATTTTCAGGTGATCACGCCAAAATAAAGGGGTGGCGTTTATCCCAATCTGAGGCTATAACACGTCGCCAGAGACCTGATCTTTGGAAAAAATACACAGAAAAAAAATGAAAAATATTGAAGACATAAATAAAGCAGCGATACAAAAATTAACTGCTAACAAAAAAATCACTGAGTTTTCTCCAGGAGATACAATAAAAGTAGGTGTTAAAATCGTTGAAGGAAAAAGAGAAAGAATTCAGTATTTCGAAGGTGTATGTATTGCCAAAAAAAATAGAGATTTAAATTCTTCTTTTACAGTTAGAAAAATATCATTTGGTGAAGGAGTTGAAAGAACTTTTGCTCTGTATAGTCCAAATGTTGCATCAATCAATGTTATAAGATCAGGGAAAGTAAGAAGAGCAAAACTTTATTACCTAAGAGACAGAAAAGGAAAATCTGCAAGAATTGCTGAAAAAATTAAAAAGAAAATCGGCGTTGATGTTTCAGTAAAATCAGAAGAGCCAAAAGCAAATCCGAAAGCATCACAAACTGAAGAAGTTAAAGCTGTGGGGGAAAAAAAAGAAACTCCAAAAGTTGAAACTAAATCTGAAAAGCCAGCTAGCGAAAAAAAATAAGATTTAATGTCCAAAACTCTATACGATAAGATATGGGAAAACCATCTTGTTCATAAGCAAGATGATGGAACATGTTTAATTTATGTTGATCGACATCTAGTTCATGAAGTAACTAGTCCGCAAGCTTTTGAAGGTTTAAGATTACATAAAAGAAAAGTAAGAAAACCAGAACTTACCTTAGCTGTACCCGATCACAATGTTCCTACAACAGATAGATCAAAAGGAATCGATGATGAGGAGTCTCGAATTCAAGTCGAAACACTAAGAAAAAATTGCAAAGAATTTGGAGTAGAGCTTTTTGATGTAAACGATAAAAGACAAGGAATAGTTCATATCATCGGACCAGAACAAGGATTTACTCAACCTGGAACGGTTATTGTTTGTGGTGATAGTCACACAGCAACTCATGGAGCATTTGGGGCATTAGCTTTTGGAATAGGAACCTCAGAAGTGGAACATGTTCTCGCCACTCAGACTTTGATACAAAAAAAATCAAAGAATTTAAGAATTAATGTAAACGGAGATTTACCTAAAGGTGTAACAGCTAAAGATGTAATTTTAAAAATTATAGGGACAATTGGAACCGCTGGCGGTACGGGATTTGTAGTTGAATTTGCCGGCGATGTAATCAAAAACTTAAGCATGGAAGAGAGAATGACCGTTTGTAATATGACAATAGAAGCAGGAGCAAGAGCAGGTCTAATTGCACCAGATGAAAAGACATTTAAATACTTAGAGGGAAAAACAATGTCCCCTAAAGAAGAAAATTGGAAAAAGGCATTAGAATTTTGGAAAACTTTATATTCTGATAAAGATTGTAAATTTGATAAAGAAGTAAACATCGTAGGAAAAGATATCGAACCTCTAGTTACTTGGGGAACTTCTCCTCAAGATGTCTCTCCAATAACTGGAGTAGTGCCAGATCCAGCTAATGAGAAAAATGAAGATAGAAAAATGGCTATGGAAAGATCACTTGAATATATGGGTCTTAAGGCTAATACAAAAATTTCTGATATTAAAATTGATAAAATTTTTATAGGTAGTTGCACCAACGGTAGAATTGAAGATTTAAGATTGGCTGCTGATCTTTTAAAAGGTAAAAAAATTTCTTCAAATGTAAGCGCTATGGTCGTTCCTGGATCAGGACTAGTAAAGGAACAGGCTGAAAAAGAGGGGTTAGATAAAATTTTTAAAGACGCTGGATTTGAATGGAGAGAACCAGGTTGTTCAATGTGTTTAGGAATGAATCCAGATCAATTAAAACCAAAGGAAAGATGTGCCTCAACATCAAATAGAAACTTTGAGGGAAGACAAGGACGTGGAGGAAGAACGCATTTAGTCAGCCCAGGTATGGCAATTGCAGCCGCTATTAATGGGCATTTAACTGATGTGAGAAAAATTTAAATGGAAAAATTTACAAATTTGAAATCAATTCCTTCTTATCTGTCTTTACAGAACATTGACACGGACATGATAATTCCTAAGCAGTTTTTGAAGACTATTAAAAGAACCGGTTTAGGCAAAAGTTTATTTTATGAAATGCGTTATGATGAAAATGGAAAAATTATAGAAGATTTTATTTTAAACAAAGAACCTTATAATAAATCTAAAATTTTATTAGCAGGAAAAAATTTTGGCTGCGGTTCATCTAGAGAACACGCTCCTTGGGCACTGTCTGATTTTGGCATCAAATGTGTAATAAGCTCGAGCTTTGCTGATATATTTTATAATAACTGTTTTAAAAATGGAATTTTGCCAATAAAAATTGAGGAACAAGTTGTTTTAGAATTATCAGAATATTCAAAAAGAAAAGAAGAAATTGAAATTGATTTAGAAAACCAAGAAATTAAATATGGAAATAAAATTAAAAAATTTGAAGTCGACTCCTTTAAAAAAAAATGTTTGATTGAAGGATTGGATGATATTGCCCTATCATTAGAAAAAACATTACAAATAGATAATTTTGAAAAAAATATAAAAGAAAACTCACCTTGGTTATTAAAGAATGATTAAAGTAAAAGATAGAAAGCTTTTACTTCTTCCAGGAGACGGTATTGGTCCTGAAGTAGTAAGAGAGGTAAAAAAAATTATAGAATGGTTTAATAAAAATAAATCTTTAGATTTTAAAATTGAGGAAGGTTTAGTTGGCGGGGCCTCTTATGAAAAACATAAAATACCTATCACAGATGAGGTTTTCTTTAAAGCGCTTGAAAGTGAAGCTGTAATCCTTGGGGCTGTAGGAGGACCTAAATATGATAATTTAGAGTTTTCAAAAAGACCTGAAAGAGCACTTTTAAAATTAAGAAAAGAATTAAAACTTTTTGCTAACTTGCGTCCAGCTATTTGCTTTAAACAATTAGTAGAAGCCTCATCTCTTAAACCAGAAATAATCTCAGGTTTAGACATAATGATTGTTAGAGAATTAACCGGAGGAATTTATTTTGGTGAACCTAGAGGTATAGAACCTATTGAAAATGGTGAGCGAAAGGGAATTAATACTCATACATATACGACAAGTGAAATTCAAAGAGTTGCAAGAGTGGCTTTTGATTTGGCTAAGAAAAGAAAAAATAAAGTAACATCATGTGAAAAATCAAATGTAATGGAAGCTGGAATTTTATGGAGAGAAGAAGTTCAAGCTCTTAAAGAGAGAGAATACAAAAAAGTCGAATTAGATCATATGCTAGCTGACAATTGTGCAATGCAACTTTTAAGAAATCCAAAACAATTTGACGTGATTGTTACAGATAATTTATTTGGAGATATTTTATCTGATGAAGCAGCTATGTTAACCGGCTCACTAGGTCTATTACCATCAGCCTCATTAGGGGCAAAAGACAAGAATGGAAAAATTAGATCAATGTATGAGCCTGTTCACGGATCAGCACCAGATATAGCTGGAAAAAATATAGCTAATCCTATTGCAACAATATTGAGTTTATCGATGGCATTAAAGTATTCTCTTGATCTAGATAAAGAAGCTGAACAATTAGATAAAGCCGTTCAAAGTGTTTTAGATGATGGTCTAAGAACTAAAGATATCATGTCTAAAAATATGAAAGAGGTTTCTACATCAGATATGGGTGATGCAATCATAGCTAAATTGAAATAATATATTTATTATGAACTTTGCAATAATTGGAGCTTCCGGAAATGTGGGAAGAAAAACTATTGAAATTTTAGAGAAATCTAAAATTCCATTTAAAGAACTTTTTTTAGTAGCATCAGCAAAAAGTGCGGGAAAAAAAATTAAATTTAGAGATAAGGAAATTGAAATAATTGATTTAGAAAATTATGATTTTTCTAAAGCACAAATAACATTTTTTGCGGCAGGAAGTCAGATTGCAAAAGAGTGGGCTCATAAAGCAGCAAAAAAAACTATTGTTATTGATAATTCAAGCTACTTTAGAATGGAGAAAGAAATTCCTTTAGTTGTACCTGAAGTTAATCCAGAAGCTTTAGACAAACATAAAAATATAATTGCAAATCCGAATTGCTCAACTATGCAAATGGTTCTTGCGTTAAAACCTCTACATGATGAGTATAAAATAAATAGAGTTGTGGTATCAACATACCAAGCAGTATCCGGCGCCGGAAAAGCTGCAATGGACGAACTTTTTTCACAGACAAAAGATTTTTTAGATGAAAAACAAATAAATTCAAAAAATTTTACAAAACAAATAGCCTTTAACTTGATACCTCACATCGACACTTTTGGTGCTGATGGTTATACAAAAGAAGAACTTAAGATGACCAATGAGACAAAAAAAATATTAGATGAAGACATTGATGTCACTGCTACCTGTGTACGTGTTCCTGTAAGAACTGGCCATTCTGAGTCTATTAATATTGAATTTGATAATTTATATGATTTTGAAAACATAATTAAAATTCTTAACAAAGCACCAGGATGCAAAGTTATAGATGAAAAAAAAGATGGTGGATATATTACTCCCATTGAAGCTGAAGGAAATTATACAACTTATATTTCTCGAATCAGAAAAGATAATTCAAATGTTAAGGCTATTAATATCTGGGTTGTATCTGACAACCTATTAAAAGGCGCTGCTTTAAACACTGTTCAGATAGCTGAACGTTTAGTGAAAAAATTATAACTTTAGTTTATAAATTTCGTATGGAAGAAAAAAACAATCCTTTAAGCCCACATCTTCAAATTTATAAATGGCAAATTTCATCTCTGCTTTCTATTACACATAGGATAGTTGGAGTGATAAATATTTTGGCAATTACAATAATTTGTTTTTGGACTTTGTCTCTTTTTCTTGGAGCCGAGAGTTACGAATTAATAAATAATTTTTTTAAAAGTTTGCTTGGAAAATTTGTTGCAATTGGTCTTTGTTGGACTTTTAGTTTTCATATTTTGAATGAGCTCAGACATTTATTTTGGGATATGGGATATGGATTTGATTTAAAAATTTCAAAAATTACTGGAGTTCTGGCTTTAGTTGGATCGTTTATATTTACAATTTTATTTTACCTGGTAGGAAAAAATTTTTTTTAATATGCATGTTTCTACAAAAAAATGGTTAATTACAAAAATAAGTTCTTTTTTACTTATTCCTTTTATGATTTGGTTTATTTTAAATTTTATTTCCATTTATGAGAATGATTATCAAACAGTTGTTTTTTTCTTTACCAAACAGCCCACAAAAATTTTATTTTTAATATTTGTTGTTATAGCTTTCTTTTTTTCAGCTTTAACAATAAGTGAAATATTTGAGGATTATATTAAAGATCAAAAAATCAAAAATGTCGCAAATAAACTATTGAATATATTTGCTATAATTATGCCGTTAATAACAATTATAGGAATATATAATTTATCATAATGAGTGCATATAAAATTATAGACCATGAATATGATGTTGTAGTTTTAGGAGCAGGAGGATCTGGTCTTAGAGCTGCTGTTGGCTTGTCGGAAGCTGGATTAAAAACTGCATGTATTTCAAAAGTATTTCCAACTAGAAGCCATACATCCGCAGCTCAAGGAGGTATTTCTGCAGCTCTTGGTAACATGGGTGAAGATGATTGGAGATGGCATATGTACGACACAGTTAAAGGTTCTGACTGGCTAGGTGACCAGGATGCTATTGAATATTTATGTAAAGAGGCTCCAAGAGCAGTTGTTGAGTTAGAGAGATATGGCGTTCCATTTAGCAGAACAGATGATGGAAAAATTTATCAAAGGCCTTTTGGTGGTATGACAAAAAATTATGGGAATGGTACTGCACAAAGAACATGCGCAGCTGCTGATAGGACAGGCCATGCGATCTTACACACTCTTTATGGTCAAGCACTAAAACATAATACAGAATTTTTTATCGAATATTTTGCATTAGACTTAATAATGAAAAATGGTGAGTGCAAAGGAGTTATAGCCTGGAATTTAACAGACGGTACTATTCATAGATTTCGATCGCAAATTACAATAATAGCAACAGGTGGTTATGGAAAAGTTTATTATTCAGCTACCTCCGCGCATACTTGCACAGGTGATGGAAATGCAATGGTATTAAGAGCTGGATTGCCCTTACAAGACATGGAGTTTGTGCAATTCCATCCAACTGGTATTTATGGAGTTGGTTGTTTAATAACTGAGGGCGCAAGGGGAGAGGGAGGATTCTTAGTAAATGGCAAGGGTGAAAGATTTATGGAGCGTTATGCACCTAATGCAAAAGATTTAGCTTCTAGAGATGTAGTAAGCAGATCAATGGAGATGGAAATTAACGAGGGTAGAGGCGTTGGTAAAGATAAAGATCATATAAATTTACATTTAGATCATTTGGATAAAGAGGTTTTAGAAGAAAGGCTTCCGGGTATAACCGAGGCTGCAAAGACTTTTGCAAATGTTGACGTAAACAAACAACCAATTCCAGTAGTACCTACAGTTCATTATAATATGGGTGGTATACCAACAAATTATAAAGCTGAAGTTTTAACTTTAAACGGTTCAGAAAAAACGGTACCTGGATTGATGGCTATCGGAGAAGCAGCTTGCGTATCAGTTCACGGAGCTAACAGATTGGGTTCAAATTCATTAATCGACCTCGTGGTATTTGGAAGAGCTGCAGCTAAAAGAGCAGCCGAACTTATTAAACCAGGTATGGCTCATGAAGAAGTCTCTAATTCAGAAACAGATAAATGTTTAGATAGATTTGATAAAATTAGAAATTCCTCTGGATCCACAAAGACAGCAGAATTAAGATTAAATATGCAAAAAACAATGCAATCAAAATGCGCTGTGTTTAGAACTGAAAAAACATTGAAAGAAGGAGTAGATCAAATACGAAAGCCTTACGAAGGAATAGAAGATATTTCAGTAAAAGATAAATCTCTTCTTTTCAATACAGAATTAGTTGAAACTTTGGAATTTGATAATTTAATAAGACAAGCTCTTACCACAATGGACTCAGCTTATAGCAGAAAAGAGAGCAGAGGTGCTCATGCAAGAGAAGATTATAGCAAAAGAGATGATAAAAACTTTATGAAACACACTTTGGCTTGGCAAAGTGACAAAAAAGTAGAAATAAAATATAGAGATGTTCACTCAAGAACACTAACGAATGACGTTCAATACTTCCCACCAAAGGAGAGAGTATATTAAGAATGGTTCAATTCAACTTACCTCAAAGTTCAAAAATAGAAGTTGGCAGGCATTATAAAGACGAGACAAATTCAAAAAATTTAAAAAAAGTAAATATTTATAGATGGGATCCATCAACAAACCAAAACCCTAGAGTCGATACTTTCGAAGTTGATATGGATAACTGTGGTCCAAAAGTTTTAGATATTTTATTTAAAATTAAAAACGAAATAGATCCATCACTTACATTTAGAAGATCATGTGCTCATGGCGTTTGCGGCTCATGTGCGATGAATATAGATGGAGTAAATACTTTAGCATGTATTAAATCTCACACAGATATTAACGGAGATTTAAATGTTTATCCCTTGCCTCATTTGAAAGTAGTAAAAGATTTGATTGGAGATTTAACTACTCTTTATAAACAGTACGAGACGATAAAACCTTGGCTACAAACAGAACAAACTGGAAAAGAAAAAGAGGAAATTAAGCAGTCTCAAAAAGATAGAGAAAAATTAGACGGTTACTATGAATGTATACTATGTGCTTGCTGCTCAACTTCTTGCCCAAGTTATTGGTGGAATGGTGATAAATACTTAGGGCCTGCAGTTTTATTACAAGCTTACCGTTGGATAAATGACAGTAGAGATGGAGATAAAAAAGAGAGGTTAAAAAAGGTAGCAGACGAGTTAAAACTTTATAGATGTCATACCATCATGAATTGCACTAATTCTTGTCCAAAAGGATTGAATCCTGCTAAAGCAATTGGTTCTATTAAGAAAATGCTTGCAACAGGTTAAATCCTTATTTATTCAATATCATCATGAAAACGATTAATCATTTTGTAAACGGTAAATCTTTTACCGGTAATTCAAAAAAAGTAGGAAAAGTATTTAATCCAGCCACGGGAGAACAAAGTGCAGAAGCACGACTAGCTAGTGCTAAAGATGTTAACGAAGCAATTGCTAATGCAAAAAATGCTTTTGAATCTTGGTCAAATAAACCTCCACTCCAGCGAGCTAGAATAATGTTTAAATTTAAGGAGTTAATTGAAAAAAACTCTGATGAACTTACAAAAATTATCGTTTCAGAACACGGAAAAGTTTATGAAGACGCAAAAGGATCTTTAATAAGAGGTTTAGAAGTTGTTGAGTACGCTTGCGGTATCCCGCAAATGCTTAAAGGAGAGTTTACAGAAAATGTTGGAACCAACGTAGATAGTTGGTCTATTAGACAACCATTAGGAGTTTGTGCCGGTATCACACCTTTTAATTTTCCTGCAATGGTACCAATGTGGATGTTCCCAATGGCAATAGCATGTGGAAATACATTTGTATTAAAACCATCAGAAAAGGATCCATCTTGCTCTATTAGATTAGCTGAACTTTTAAAAGAGGCAGGTCTCCCTGACGGAGTTTTTAATGTAGTGAATGGAGATAAAGAAGCTGTTGATGCATTAATTGATAGTAAAGATGTTGTAGCTATGAGCTTTGTCGGTTCTACGCCAATTGCAAAATATATTTATGAAAATTGTGCTAAAAATGAAAAAAGAGTTCAAGCATTAGGAGGAGCTAAAAATCACTGTGTTGTTATGCCAGACTGTGACTTAGATCAAGCAGTTAACGGTTTAATGGGAGCCGCCTATGGTTCGGCGGGTGAAAGATGCATGGCACAATCAGTAGCAGTGGCCGTTGGAGGAATTGGAGATAAGTTAGTATCTTCTTTAGCAAAAAAAGTTGAAGCATTAAAAGTTGGGCCTGGTTTGGATAAACAATCTGAAATGGGACCCTTAGTCACTAAAGAACATCTAGAAAAAGTAAAAGGCTATGTAGATATTGGAGAAAAAGAAGGAGCTAAACTAGTTGTAGACGGAAGAGATTTTAAAATTCAAGGATATGAAAAAGGATATTATATTGGCGGATGTTTATTTGATCATGTTACTAAGGATATGAGGATTTACAAAGAAGAAATATTTGGACCAGTCCTATCTGTAGTTAGAGCTAAAGATTTTGATGAAGCTTTACAATTAGTAAATGACCATGAGTTTGGTAATGGTGTAAGCATATTTACAAGAGACGGCGATTCTGGAAGAACTTTTTCTAATAAAGCCAAAATAGGCATGGTTGGGATTAATATTCCAATACCAGTTCCAATGGCATTTCATAGTTTTGGTGGCTGGAAAAGATCACTGTTTGGAGATCAACATATGCACGGTCCAGAAGGAGTGAGATTTTATACTAAGTTAAAAACAATAACATCTAGATGGCCATCAGGTCTTAGATCTGATCCAGAATTTGTTATGCCAACAATGAAATAATTAAAAGGAGACTAATGAGAAAAAAAATAACTTTAATTGGAGCAGGCCAAATTGGTGGAACCCTAGCACATCTAATAGCGCTTAAAGGATTGGCTGATGTAGTTTTGTTTGATGTAGCATCAGGTATTGCGAAAGGAAAAGCTTTAGATATAGCTCAATCATCACCTGTTTCAGGTTTTGATGTAAACCTCTACGGAACAGATAACTATGAGGAAACAAAAAATTCTGATGTAATAATAATTACAGCCGGAGTTCCTAGAAAACCTGGCATGACCAGAGACGACTTACTTGGCATTAATCTAAAAATAATTAAACAAGTAGCTGAAGGAATAAAAAAAACCTCACCGGATGCATTCGTAATATGTATCACTAACCCTTTAGATGTAATTGTAATGGCGCTACAGAAATATTCTGGCCTACCAAAAAATAAAGTTGTTGGGATGGCTGGGATATTGGACTCATCAAGATTCATTTATTTCTTATCTGAAGAACTAAATGTTCCGGTACAAAAAATTAAATCTTTTGTTCTTGGAGGTCACGGGGATAGTATGGTTGCAATGTTGGGATCAACAGAAGTAAATGGAAAAAAAATTAATGATCTTGTAAAAGAAGGCAAGATATCAAAGTTGGTATTAGATAAAATTATTGATCGAACAAAAAAAGGGGGCGCTGAAATTGTCAAATACCTAGAAAAAGGTTCAGCATTTTATGCCCCGGCTGCATCTGGAGTGGAAATGGCAGAAAGTTATTTAAAAAATTTAAAAAAACAATTACCTTGTGCTGTATTCCTTGATGGAGAGTATGGAGTTAAAAATATTTATGCAGGTGTACCAGTTATTATTGGTGAAAATGGAGTTGAAAAAATAATTGAACTAAAATTAACTGATGAAGAAAAAGAAAATTTTAAAAAATCTATAAATGCGGTCGAGGAACTTTTCAGTGCAGCTAAAAAGATTGATAGTTTTTTAAGTATCTGATTTCTGTATAACGTATAATATATTTTTCCCGAACTTATAAAACAGAATTTTATCTAAAATAAATGTAATAGGTGTAAAAAATTTATCCCAAATATATATTTTTAATTTTGAAGGGTAAACTTCTTTTTTAAAAAAAATTTTATTTATATAATATAAAAAATATCCTGCTGAGTCTAAAAAATTTAATTTAATCAATTTTGAATTATTTACTTTTAAATTTCTAAAGTATTTAATTTCATATCTTCTAAAATGGCCAATTGCTTTATCAAATTCGGAATATAGATTATTATGAGCTGGAACTAGTATTACTAGAAATCCACCAGGATTTAATTTTTGAAAAGCTTCGTTAATTTCTTTTGTGTCGTCTTCTATGTGTTCTAAAACATTTAAATACATAATTGTATCAAAATTTCTTTTTATATTTTTCGTTAAATCTCCAGTAAAATTAATATTTGCATCTTTAAATTTTTTTTTGATTAATGATAAGTTTTCTTGATCTATTTCACTAAGAGTTATTTTATTCGGTAAATTCTTATAGTTATTTGTAAAACTACCTATGCCAGCACCAACTTCTAAAACATTACCTTTTATAAATTTTTTTATTTGAAAAAAAATATATTTTCTCCAAATTGTTGCTTTATCGAAGTTATCTAGTTCTGCGCCTGGATATTTCATTTATTTATTAATATAAGGATATAAAGTATACGCATAATGAATTTAATAAAATATATTTTAATAGCTATTATATTTACATTTATAGGATACGAAAATCCATCTTTAACAGAATTTCCCAAAAAATATGTTAAATTTTATTTAAAAAAACTTAAAATAAGTGAGACTTTCATAGTTGAAAAAAAACAAATTGATATAACAGAGCAAAATAAAGATTTAAATAATCCAAACAATGTAGAATCAATCGAAGGCAACTCCTTTAATCTAGAATATAAAAAAATTCTAAATTTTGATGATAGAACAGCAAGTTTTTATGTAAAAGATGAAGGTAAAAAACAATCGTTCGAAGTTTATCTTCAAGAAGGTATTAAAATCTCAGGAGAAAAAGTAAGTGAAATCAATCTTCCATTAAATTTTACACTTAAAAAAAATGGCGGCGTTAAATCAGTCTTTAAAAAAAATGGTTTAAATTTTGCATTAGTGTCCTCTAAAAAGAATATAGACTGTTATCACGCTTCCTTGATAAATTTAGAAAATTCCAAAAAAGTTTTTGAAACAGATTGTTTGCCAGACTATGAAAATGTAGATTTTAATGGTCTTGGTGGAGGATATATAAACTATTCAGATGATTTAATTTTAACTTTAGGAGCGCCAGAATGGAATTCAAGCAAAATAAGAAACTTGGCTCAAGATGAGAAAAGTTTTTATGGAAAATCAATTTTGATTAAAAATGAAATTTTTACTAATGATAATTCAATTATTTCTGACAAGAAAAATATAAAAATTTTTACAAAGGGCCATAAAAATCATCAAGGAATTACACTTTTAAACAATATTATATTTTCTGTTGAACATGGCCCTCAAGGTGGGGATGAATTAAATATTTTAAAAAAAGGAAATAATTATGGTTGGCCTCTTGTATCTTATGGAACATTATATAATAACGGAAAAAGTTTCTTAAAACTCAAAAAAGATACCACTAACCCCATTTACACCTTTCTTCCTTCAATCGCACCATCGGCAATAAATAATTGTCCAGATAATTTAAAAAACTATTACAAAGAAAATCATTGTTTAGTAATGTTAAGTTTGAGAGGTATGTCAATATTTGTTTTATTAATTGATAAGAAAAACTTTAGATTAGTTTCTTTGGAGAAATTTTTGGTAGATCAGAGATTAAGACATTTTGGTCTTAATTTTCAAAATAGAATGTATCAAAAAAATAATTTTTTTTACATATCAGTCGATGGGGAAGGTTTGTATGAAATGAAATTTAATAATTTTAGATGAAAATAGATTTAACAAAGTTAAATATCTTTTTCATTATTTTAGTTCCTACAGTAGTTAATTATTACTATGGATCAATAGGCGTATTTCCAATAGATACCTTCGCTTTTTTTGACTCATCAAATTTGATCAATAAAGGTTTTTTGCCAATAAGAGATTACTGGACATCAAATGGTTTCTTAATTGATCTAATTCAGTCAATTTTTTTTAAAATATTTGGAGTTAATTGGCAAATTTACTTATTACATTCAACAATTGTAAATTTTCTTTTTACTTTTTTTACTTATAAATTTTTGACTAGTGAAGGGTTAAATCATAAGTATTCTTTACTATATAGTTTATGTGCGGGTATTTTAGCTTATCCATCATCAGGCGTTCCTTTTCCAGATCATCATTCAATTATTTTATCAATAATGGCAATTTATTTTTTTGTATTTTCTATCCGGAAAAGTTCAAAATTTTTTCTATTTTGGACAATAGCTTTTTTATACTTAGCATTTTTAAGCAAACAAGTTCCAGCAGCTTTTTTTATAATTTTAGTAACTTTATATTTAATTACAACTTCTTTAAAAAGCAAAAATTATAAATTTATAATTTCTGCAACTGTTTTTTCTTTTTTACTAATATCAATATTATTTTTATTTTTATTTTTCTCCCAAATAGGACTTAAAAATTTTTTTATACAATACATTTTTTTCCCTATGACTATAGGTGCGGAAAGATCTTCTGGTATAAATTTTTATTTTCTCTATAAAAGTTTAATAAATGAATTTAAATTTTTCACAATATTCATAATAATTATATTCTATCAATTTCTTAAAAGAAAAAAAAATCAAGAAGTAATTTCTATAAAGTTACTTATGATTTTTTTATCATTTATATCAATTATCAATCAAGAAATGATGAAAAATCAAAACATAATATTTTTTCTCTTACCAATTTTAGCAGGCATTATTCATCTTGATTTTGAAAATTTAAAAGAAAGAAAATATTTAATTCCAACATTACTAATAATCTTTTTGAATATTTTCATAACAATTAAATATCACGAAAGATTCAACGTAAATAGAAAATTTATGGATATAGAAAGAGTTGACAAAAATAATTTTATTAATGGAGAATTATTTTCTGATAAATTGAAAGGGTTAAGATGGATTACAAATGATTTTCAGCTCAAACCAGAAGAAGAATTAAATTTGATTTTAGAGAGTATAAAGTATTTAAAAAAGAATAAAGAAGACAGTATGATAATTACTTATTATCAATTTATAAATTCTGAAATAGATCACAATATATATTCACCAAACAGATGGTACACCTCTGATGGTGTAAGTTATCCTTTTAAATCAAATAGATATTATGAAACATATTCTGCTTTCTTCAAACAGAAATTAATGGATAGAAAAATAAAAAAAATTTATACTATTAAACCACTTGATGAAAAAACCTTTAAATTTATGTTAAAATCTAACTGTTTGAGTAGTTTAAGAATTAATAAAATTTTATTTCAGCATGATATTACAAATTGTTTTGCAAATAAAAAATATTAATTTATAAGTTCAAAAAATGAATATTCACGAACATCAAGCTAAAGAAATTTTGAAAGAATTTGGAGCACCAGTATCTAATGGAGTTGTAATTAATTCAATTGATGAAATTAAGGAAAAAATATCAAAACTAAATACTAAAGAATTTGTATTAAAAGCACAAATCCATGCTGGCGGAAGAGGGAAAGCTGGAGGCGTAAAGTTGATTAAAAATATTTCTAATTTAGAAACTGAAGCCAGAAAAATGATGGGAAAAACTTTGATAACTCATCAAACTGGACCTGAAGGCAAACAAGTTAAAAGATTATATATAGAAGAAGCTTCTGATATTTTAAAAGAATTTTATTTATCTTGTCTAATAGACAGAGAGTCATCGAAGATAGTATTTATTTCTAGCACTGAGGGCGGTATGGATATTGAAAAGGTGGCTGCTGAAACACCAAACAAAATTAAAACAAATAAGATTGAATTTAAAAAAGAAGGATTAAATAAAAAAGAAATAGAAAACATTATCTCAATTTTTAAATTAGACGATAACCAAAAAAAAATAGCATCAAAATTATTGAACTCGCTTTATGAGATTATAATTAAAAAAGATGCCAGCTTAATTGAAATTAATCCATTAATTATTACAAAATCAAATAATTTAATTTGTTTAGATGCAAAAATGAATTTTGACGATAATGCTATTTTTAGGCATCCAGAGATTTTAAAACTTAGAGATTTAAACGAAGAAGAGCCAGCTGAAATAGAGGCGAGTAAGCATGATTTAGCTTACATTAAATTAAATGGATCAATTGGTTGTATGGTTAATGGAGCTGGATTAGCTATGGCTACGATGGATATAATTAAGCTTTATGGAGAAGAACCAGCTAATTTTTTAGATGTTGGAGGCGGAGCTTCTAAAGAAAAAGTATCAGCAGCTTTTAAACTGATTCTTTCAGACAAAAATGTAAAAGGAATATTGATAAATATTTTTGGGGGAATCATGAGATGTGACGTGCTTGCACAAGGAGTAGTCGAAGCTGCAAAAGAGATAAATTTATCTGTCCCTTTAGTTGTTAGATTAGCTGGCACTAATTTTAAAGAAGGTAAGGAAATATTAGATAAGTCAAACTTAAAAATCTTATCAGCTTCAGATTTAAATGATGCAGCAAAAAAAATTGTTGAGGCAATAAAATAAAATGTCTGTTTTAGTTGATAAAAATACAAAAGTTATTTGCCAAGGATTTACAGGGACACATGGAACATTTCACTCTGAACAGGCTTTAAATTATGGAACTAAACTTGTCGGAGGAGTAACACCAAAAAAAGGAGGACAAAAACATCTTGGTTTACCAGTATTTAATACAGTTAAAGAAGCAAAGGATATAACATCAGCTAACGCTACAATGATTTATGTTCCACCTAAGTTTGCTGGCATCGCAATAATAGAAGCAGTAGAGGCAAAAATAGAATTGATTGTATGTATTACTGAAGGAATTCCAGTCCTAGACATGCTTAAAGTAAAACAAGTTTTAAATAAAAGTTCATCAAGATTAATTGGACCAAATTGCCCAGGGATAATCACGCCCGACGAATGTAAAATTGGAATAATGCCTGGCAATATTCATAAAAAAGGATCAGTGGGTATAGTTTCGAGATCTGGAACACTTACATATGAAGCTGTAGCACAAACTTCGGCAAATGGTATGGGGCAATCAACCTGCATAGGTATAGGTGGAGACCCAATTAATGGAACAAATTTTATAGATTGTTTAGAGCTCTATCTTAAGGACGAAGAGACAAAGTCTATTGTCATGATTGGTGAAATAGGAGGATCAGCAGAGGAAGAAGCAGCAGAGTTTCTAAAAAGAGAGAAAATTAAAAAACCAATGGTTGGTTTTATAGCAGGTTTGACAGCTCCACCTGGAAGAAGGATGGGGCATGCTGGTGCGATAATATCGGGTGGCAAAGGAGGCGCTGAAGATAAAATAGAAACAATGAAATCAGCAGGTATTACAATTTCTAAATCACCAGCAGATATTGGTAAAACCCTTTATCAAAAACTTAATGGTTGATTTTTATCAGTTTATGTTAAAATAAAAACTCCAATGTCATCATCAAACGAAAATACAATATTTAAAAAAACATCATTTTTAACGGGAGTAAACTCAGAATTTATCAACGAGTTTTACGCAGATTATATTTCAGATCCAAAATCTCTTCCTAAAGGATGGAAGAATTTTTTCGATGGATTAAGTGAAGATGAAAAACTTGTTTTTGATAATTTAAATGGTCCAACCTGGTCACCAGAAAAAAAATTTAAAAAACTTGAAGAAGCTATAGAGGATAGAAAAGAACTAATTGAAGAGAGCGTTAATACAGATTTAAAATCTGCAAAACAAGCATCGAAAGATTCTGTTAGAGCAATTATGTTAATTAGAGCTTATAGAATTAGAGGTCACTTAATTGCAAATTTAGATCCACTCTCAATCCAAAAAAAGGAAGAGCATCCAGAACTTAAACCAGAAACGTATGGTTTTTTAAAAAGTGATTATAACAGAAAAATTTTTCTAGATGGAGTTCTAGGCCTTCAATACGCTGACTTAAGTCAGATATTAGATATTTTAAAAAGGACTTATTGTTCTACTATTGGATATGAATTTATGCATATGGGTGATCCCGATGAAAAAGCCTGGATAAGAGACAGAATCGAAGGCCCAGAAAAGGATATCACCTTCACGGAAAATGGAAAAAAAGCAATTTTAAATAAAATTATTCAAGCTGAAGGATTTGAAAAATATTTACATGTTAAATTTGTTGGCACAAAAAGATTCGGATTAGATGGAGGTGAAGCTCTTATACCTGCACTAGAGCAAATAATTAAAAGAGGGGGAAATCTTGGAGCGAAAGAAATAAAAATTGGGATGCCTCACAGAGGAAGGTTAAATGTTCTTGCAAATGTGATGGGAAAATCTTACAGGGCTATATTTAGCGAATTTTTCGGAAAAACTGTTACCTCAAAAAAAGATTTTGAGGGAGATGTAAAATATCACTTAGGCGCATCCTCAAACCGAGACTTTGATGGAAATATTGTTCATATAAGCTTAACAGATAATCCATCTCACTTAGAAGCTGTTAATCCAGTAGTGCTCGGCCAAGTTAGAGCAAAACAATTTTTTCATAAAGATAAAGAAAGAAAAAAAGTTATTCCCGTTTTAATGCATGGCGATGCTGCGTTTGCTGGACAAGGTATTGTTGCTGAATGTTTTGCGATGTCCGGATTGCCAGGCCATAATATTGGAGGAACAATCCATATCATTGTGAACAATCAGATTGGATTTACCACAGCTCCAAGATTTGCAAGATCCTCACCATACCCATCTGATGTCGCAAAAATTGCTCAAGCTCCAATTTTTCATGTTAATGGAGATGATCCAGAAGCAGTGGTTCATTGTGCTAAGGTAGCAACAGAGTACAGGCAAAAATTTAACAGAGATATTGTGATAGACATAGTTTGTTATCGAAGATTTGGACATAATGAAGGAGATGAACCATCATTTACACAGCCATTAATGTATAAAAAAATTAAGTCACATCCATCTACACTTACTTTATATGGTCAAAAACTAAGTAACGAAGGACTTACTTCGGATAACGAATTACAAAAAAATAAAACTAATTTTAAAAAATGGTTAGAAACTGAGTTCGAACAATCTAAAAATTATAAATCAGATTTAAAATGGTTTGATGGTGTATGGTCGAGATTTAAGCCAGGTTTAGGTAAAGACAAAAGAGGAGCAAGTGGGGTCAATAGTAAATTATTAAAAGCTGTTGGAAAAAAAATTTCTATAATTCCTGAAGGTTTTTCTGTTCACAAAACCTTAAAAAAAATATTTGATTTAAGAAATCAATCAATAGAAAGGGAAAGTGGTATAGATTGGACTACGGCCGAAAGTCTTGCATTTGGGACATTACTAGCTGAAGGCTTTTCGGTAAGACTATCAGGGCAAGACTCAGGAAGAGGAACTTTTAGTCAAAGACATGCTGTTCTTAGAAATCAAGATAATCATCAAAGATATATACCTTTGAACAATATTGAAGCAGGACAAAAGAATTTTGAAGTGATAGATAGTTTGCTTTCAGAATTTGCAGTATTAGGTTTTGAATTTGGATACTCGTTATCTGAACCTGAGACACTAGTTTTATGGGAAGCTCAATTTGGAGATTTTGCTAATGGAGCTCAGATTATTATAGATCAATTTATTTCTTCTGGTGAGTCGAAATGGGGAAGAGCTAGTGGTTTGGTAATGCTTCTACCACATGGTTATGAAGGACAAGGACCCGAGCACTCTTCTGCAAGGTTAGAAAGATTTCTACAATTATGTGCTGGTGAAAATATGCAAGTCGTTAATTGCACTACTCCAGCAAATTATTTTCATGTTCTAAGACGTCAAATGCATAGAGAGTTTAGAAAACCATTAATAGTTATGACTCCAAAATCTTTACTAAGACATAAAAGGTGTATTTCAACTTTATCAGATTTTTCTCAAAAAAGCACTTTCCACAGAGTTTTAGAAGATGATGCTTATTCAAAGATAAATAATTTATTAGAGCTTAAAAAAAGAGATGAAAAAATTGAAAAGGTAGTGATGTGTTCAGGAAAAATTTATTATGATTTACTTGAAGCAAGAGAAAAAATAAAAAATGATAGAGTTACTTTTGTTAGAATAGAACAATTGTATCCTTTTCCTGCTAAAACTTTAGCCAACATTTTAAAAAGATATAATAAAGCAGAATTTATTTGGTGCCAGGAAGAACCAAAAAATATGGGTGCCTGGAATACAGTAAGAAATTATATTGAGAGAACTTTGGAAATGATAAATCTTGGTGATAAAACAGTAAAATATGTAGGCAGAAACGCTTCTTCTTCTACAGCGACAGGAAACCTTAATAAACATCTTGCACAACAAAAAGAAATATTAGAAAAGATATTAAAAGACTAATGACAGAAAAAATAACAGTTCCTACTCTTGGCGAGTCAGTCACAGAGGCAACAGTATCAAAATGGCTCAAAGCTCAAGGAGAGAAAGTTGTAGCCGACGAACCTATTGTTGAACTTGAAACAGATAAAGTTAATGTTGAAGTACCTGCACCAAGTAACGGAGTGCTAAGTAATATTGCAGTAAAAGAAGGCGAAACAGTCAATGTTGGATCTCTCCTTGGAATAATAAATGGAGGCTCAAGCGCTCAACCGAAAGTAAAAGAAGTTAAAAATTATAGTCCTCCTCCTAAACAAGAGAAAGAAATTAAACCAATTTTAGACGAAATAAAAAAAACATCCTCAATAAAAAAATCATTACCAGTTAAAGAAATTAAAGAATCACAAATTAATAAAGAAGACGAACCTTTAATACTTGATCAAGTTCATGAGGAGGTTTCAGTTAGTGAAAATATTTCTAAAAAACCACAAGAAGCAAGAGTTGCTCCTTCAGCAAGAAAAATGGCAGCGGAGTCAAATATAGATTTATCTAAAATTCAAGGTACAGGAAAAAATGGTACAATTTTAAAAGAAGACATTATGAGCTTAATGGGCTTCAAACCTTCTCCATCAGAAAGAAAAATTAAATACGGTCCTGAAGAGAGAATTAAAATGACAAGGTTGAGACAAACAATTGCAAAAAGATTAAAGGAAGCTCAAGAAAACGCAGCAATGCTAACTACATTTAACGAAGTAGATATGAGTGAAGTTATTTCGATGAGAAATCAATATAAAGATGAATTTTTAAATAAATACGAAGTAAAACTAGGCTTCATGTCTTTCTTTGTTAAAGCATGCGTAATTGGTTTAAAAAATTATCCTGCAATCAATGCTGAAATACAAGACGATGAAATAGTTTACAAAAATTATTATAATATAAGTATAGCTGTTGGAACTGACAGAGGTTTAGTGGTTCCTGTTTTAAAAGAGACTGATGAGATGTCTTTCGCAGATATTGAAAAAAATATTGGTGACCTTGGCAAAAAAGCAAAAGATGGAAAGATTACAATAGAAGATTTACAAGGTGGAACTTTTACCATTACTAATGGAGGAATTTACGGTTCAATGTTATCTACTCCAATTTTAAATCCTCCTCAATCAGCAGTTCTTGGAATGCATAATATTGTACAAAGACCTGTTGTCGTTGATGGAAAGATTGAACCTAGGCCAGTGATGTATTTGGCATTATCTTATGATCATAGAATTATTGACGGCAAAGAAGCAGTTTCATTTTTGAAAATAGTAAAAGAGTCACTAGAAAAACCTCAAAGACTTTTTCTTAACATATAATTATGGAAAGTAATTTTGATTTAGTTGTTATTGGCGGTGGACCAGGTGGTTACGTTTGTGCAATAAGAGCTGCTCAGCTAGGATTGAAAACAGCTTGCATAGAGTCAAGAGGTGCCCTCGGCGGAACATGTTTAAATGTTGGATGCATACCATCTAAAAGCTTATTAAATTTATCTGAAAATTTTCACAAAGCAAAAAAGGACTTTGACCAACAAGGTATAGAAATTGACGGAATAAAACTTAACATTGAAAAAATGATGTCAAATAAGAATAAATCTATTCAAGTATTAACAAAAGGAGTAGAGTTTTTATTTAAAAAAAACAAAGTGACATATTTTAAAGGTAAAGGCGTACTTTTTTCAAAAAATGATATCGTAGTTTATGAGGACAATAATAAAAGAACCAATGTAAAATCTAAAAATATTGTTATTGCCACTGGATCGACCGTATCTTCGTTGCCTGGAATAGAAATAGATGAAAAAAATATTGTATCTTCTACAGGTGCACTATCCTTTGATAAAGTCCCTAAAAAACTTGCAGTTATTGGAGGTGGTTATATTGGTTTAGAAATGGGATCTGTATGGTCAAGATTAGGTTCAGCAGTAACCGTTATAGAATATTTGGATTTCATAACTCCCGGGATGGATAGAGAAGTTTCAAATGAATTTCAAAAAATTTTAACAAGACAAGGCATCAAATTTAAAATGGGTTCAAAAGTTGAGTCCGTTAAAGATCAAAGCGGCTCAGTATCAATTTCATTTACAAATGTTAAAAGTTCAAAAAAAGAGAAATTGGAAGTAGATAAAGTTTTAGTATCTGTAGGAAGAAAACCATATACAGAAGGATTAAATCTCTCAAAAGTTGGAATTAAAAAAGACAATAAAGGAAGAATAGAAGTTAATAATAAATTACAAACTTCAGTAAATAATATTTACGCCATAGGAGATGTTATTAAAGGACCGATGTTAGCACATAAAGCAGAGGAAGAAGGAATTGCCGTTGCTGAAATTTTGGCAGGACAAGCAGGTCATGTTAACTATGATGTAATACCTGGAGTAATCTATACGTCACCTGAAGTTGCTACTGTTGGAAAAACAGAAGAGCAATTAAAAGAGGAAAACAAATCTTATAAAATTGGTAAATTTCCATTTCTTGCTAACTCTAGAGCTAAAGTAAACAATGAGACAGAAGGCTTCGTTAAAATACTCGCTGATAGCAAAACTGACAAAGTTTTAGGAGTCCATATTATAGGACCTCACAGTGGCGATATGATTGCAGAAATGGCTTTAGCGATGGAATTTGGAGCAAGTTCAGAGGATATAGCAAGAACGTGTCATGCTCATCCTACACACACAGAGGCTATTAAAGAAGCAGCTTTAGCTGTTGATAAAAGACCAATTCATTTCTAAAAAAGAAAAATTCAACTACTATTAAAATATGAAAGCGCAAGTATTGCTTCCTAAAATATTTAATTTTTCATTTACATACAGAACAAAAAAAGAAAAATTAACTACCGGCGATATCGTCGAAGTTCCTTTTGGAAGAGAAAAAGAGATAGGTGTTGTGTGGCCAGGTGAAAATTTTGCGCCAAAAGATATAAAAATTAAGAATATTCATAAAAAAATTGGCAAAATCTCTTTAAATAAAAATTTTATTAATTTTATGAAATGGTTTGCGATGTATAATGTAGCACCTGTAGGGCTTGTTTTAAAAATGGCTATTGGAGGTAACAAAAATTTATTTATCAAAAATGATAAAAATTTTGACCTAAGGATAACTTCAGCCAAAAGATTTAACTTAAATAAAGAGCAGCGCGATGCTTTAAAATTTTTAAATTTGATAAATAATAAATTTGATGTTTCTGTGCTTCAAGGAATAACCGGTTCAGGCAAAACACTTGTATATTTTGAGAGAATAAAAAGAATTATTAGTGAAAATAAGCAAGCTTTAGTCTTACTTCCTGAAATTTTTCTAACTAATGAATTTAAATCAAGGTTTTATGATTTTTTTGGTTTCGAACCTGCAATTTGGCATTCAAAAATTACACCAAAAAATAAAAGAATTATTTGGAATGATGTAATTAATAATAATATTAAACTAGTAGTTGGAGCAAGATCTTCTCTACTTTTGCCTTTTAAAAAACTTGGAGTTATAATTGTTGATGAAGAACATGACACTTCTTACAAGCAAGATGAAGGTGTTATATATCATGCTAGAGATATGGCAATAGCCAGAGCTTCTTTTGAAAAAATACCAATACATTTAGTCAGCTCCATACCATCGCTAGAAACTTTTAATAATATTCAAAATAAAAAATTTCGACATTATAAAATAAATAAAAGGTATGCCAACTATCCTTTACCAAAAACAAAAATTGTTAATTTAAATTTAAAAAAAATAAAAAATAGCTTTGTTTCTGATGAGAGCATAAAAATTGTCAAAAAATTTCTTGAGAAAAAAGAACAGGTGTTATTTTTTTTAAATAGAAGAGGATATGCTCCATATCTAATTTGTAAAAACTGTGGATATAAGCAGATATGTAATAATTGCTCAATGTATTTAACATTTCATAAAAGTAAAAATAAAGCTATCTGCCATCATTGTTCTTCTGAAAAAAAAATATCTAATAAATGCACGGATGAAA
>Ga0315315_10000897_pt1 | contig 26693 bp, 28 predicted proteins | sample M140m3416metaG_FD_203699 | JGI IMG/M metagenome (GOLD analysis project Ga0315315, IMG submission 203699) | Ammonia-oxidizing marine archaeal communities from Monterey Bay, California, United States - M1 40m 3416 | ecosystem: Environmental > Aquatic > Marine > Intertidal zone | place: USA... | reverse complement strand
TTGCATCCTTAACACTAATTACTATTATATCTCCAACGGATGCATATCTTCTTTTAGATCCACCGAGAACTTTTATACATTCAACTCTCTTAGCGCCCGTATTATCTGCTACTGTTAATTCTGTTTGAATTTGTATCATTATTCCATTACCTGCCAGGTTTTCTTTTTAGAATAAGGCTTACACTCTATTATAGAAACCTTTTCACCTTCCTTAAATTTATTTTTTTCATCATGTGCATGATATTTTTTTGATCTTTTTATCACTTTCTCATAAAAAGGATGTTTAAACTTTCTAGTAACTTCAACTACTATTGTTTTGTTGTTTTTTGCACTAGTTACAATTCCTTTTAATATTTTTTTTGTCATTTTGAATTTTTTAAAGTTGTATACAATCTTGCAATACTTTTCTTAATTTCATTATATTGAGCAGGATTGTTTATTTGGTTATTCACTTTTTTAAACCTTATGTTGAATAAATCTTTTTTAAGCGTTAAGATTTTTTTCTCCGCTTGGTCTTTAGTTAATTTTTTATCTTCTTTTTTCTTTGCCATTATCTTTTCACAAATTTTGTTTTTATAGGTAATTTAGCTGAAGCTTTATAAAGTGCTTCTCTTGCAATTTCCTCGGTTACTCCATCAACTTCGAAAATAATTCTACCTGGTTTTACTCTACAAGCATAATATTCTGGTGATCCTTTACCTTTACCCATTCTTACTTCAGTTGGTTTTTTTGAAACTGGAATATTAGGAAAAATTCTTGTCCATACTTTACCAGTTCTTTTCATATATCTTGTTAAAGCAACTCTTGCTGCTTCTATTTGTTTTCCAATAATTCGTTCTGGTTGAATTGCTTTTAATCCGAATTGACCATAATTCAACTTAACAGCTCTAGCTGCATTCCCGTGTATTCGGCCTTTAAAAGCTTTTCTATATTTAGTTCTGACTGGCTGTAGCATTTTTCACCCTTTCTTTTTTTTCCTTTTCAACATCTTTAGCCATTAATTCACCTTTATAAATCCAAACTTTAACGCCTATAATTCCATAAGTAGTCAATGCTTCAGCAAAACCATAATCTATGTCTGCTCTTAGAGTGTGTGATGGTATACTGCCCTCTCGTAACCATTCTGTACGAGCAATCTCATTGCCCGCTAATCTTCCACTCAACATTACCTTTATACCTTTTGCATTTAATCTCATTGCAGATTGCATAGCTCTTTTCATTGCTCTTCTGTATGCAACTCTTTTTACTAATTGCTGTGCAATATTTTCAGCAACTAGATTTGAATTTAATTCTGGTTTTTTAATTTCTTTAATATTTACATTCACATCACTTTCAGTAATTTTCATTATATTTTTTTTGATTTTTTCTATATCAGCACCTTTTTTTCCAATAACAAATCCTGGTCTTGAAGTATTTATTGAAACTGTGCATTTTTTTGATGATCGTTCTATAATTATTTCTGAAACACCAGAGTTAACGATGTTTTTTTTTATATAATTTCTTATCTTAAAGTCTTCGATCAAATATTTACCAAAATCTTTTTTTTTGGCAAACCAAGTTGAATCCCATCCTCTATTTATTCCAAGTCTTAGTCCTATTGGATTAATTTTTTGTCCCATTATTTATTCACTTTCTTTTCTTTTTTTTCCTCTAAAATAATTGTTATTCTGCTAAATGGTTTTTTAATAGGACTTGCTCGTCCTTTAGCTCTTGGTCTAAACCTTTTCATAACTAATGATTTTCCAACAAAAGCTTCTTTTACAAATAAATTATCAATATCGAATTGATAATTGTTCTCAGCATTAGATATTGCTGATTTAACAGTTTTACTTACGTCTTTAGCAATTCTTTTTCTAGAAAATTCCAAGTCTCGTAAAGCAACATCTGCTTTTTTTCCTTTTATAAAATTACAGACAAGAGATAATTTTCTGGGACTAGTTCTCACGTTTTTATTTATAGCTTTTACTAAAGTATTATTTTTATCCATTATTTTTTATCTCCCTCTGGTTTCGCGGCAGGAGCGGCGGCGGCGGCTTTTTTATCAGCCGGTGTGTGACCTTTAAAAGTCCTAGTTGGAGCAAACTCACCTAGCTTATGTCCAACCATTTCTTCTGAAATAGTTATTGGTATAAAAGTTTTTCCATTATGAATCATAAAACTGTGACCAACGAAATCAGGTATAATTGTAGAATTTCTTGACCATGTTTTTATCGGCTTTTTATTTGGCACGTCCTTTAATTTATCAATCTTTTTTAATAAACTTGGATGCACAAATGGTCCTTTCCAAACTGATCTAGTCATTATTTATTCCTCTTCTTTCTTCTGGTAATAATAAATTTATCACTTCGCTTCGGTCTTCTAGTTTTTAGACCTTTGGCAGATTGACCCCAAGGGGATACCGGACTTCTCCCTCCAGAAGTTTTTCCTTCTCCGCCACCGTGTGGGTGATCAACCGGATTCATTGCAACTCCTCTTGTTTGTGGTCTTTTGCCTCTCCATCTATTTCTTCCCGCTTTACCAATCTTAATATTTTTTTGATCTGGATTAGAAACAGTCCCAATTGTTGCTGTGCAAGAACTACTTACTTTTCTTGTTTCACCTGAAGAAAGTTTTAAAATAGCGTAATCTCCGTCATAACCTGACAAAGTAACTGATGAACCGGCAGATCTTGCTAATTTTGCACCGTTTCCAGGTATTAATTCTACATTATGAATTGAGGTTCCAGGAGGTATATCAATTAATTCTAATGAATTCCCTACTTTAACTTCAACATTTTTGCCTGACTCAATTACATCACCTTGTTTTAAACCTTGAGGGCTAATGATGTATGCCTTTTCATTATCTTTGTAGTTAATTAATGCAATGTGAGCAGTCCTATTTGGATCATACTCAATTCTTTCTACCGTAGCAGGTACGTTTTTCTTTTTTCTATAAAAATCAATTACTCTGTATTTGTGCTTTGAGCCTCCACCAATATGTCTGGATGTTATACGGCCATTATTATTTCTACCGCCAGTAAAATTTTGACCTTTTGTTAAAGGTTTATACGGTGCACCTTTCCACAGGTTGCTTTTATCTAAAACAACAGTGCCTCTTGTGGATTTTGTGTAAGGTTTAAAAGTTTTTAATGCCATAGATTAAATTCCTGTTGTTAAATCAATACTTTGACCCTTTTTAAGAGTAATGATTGCTTTTTTATAACCGCTTTTGATAGATTTTTTTCCTTGTTTCATTTTAAGTTTAGATTTTTGATTAATAATGTTAACTTTAATGACATTAACTTTAAATAATTTCTCAATATTTTTTTTTATTGTTTTTTTATTAGCTTTTTCATGAACTTTAAAAACAGTTTTATTTTGATCTGACAAAATAGTAGCTTTCTCAGTTATAATAGGATTTCTAATTGAATCTATATAATTAATTTTTTTCATTTAGTATCCTTTCTTGAATTTTTTTTGCTGATGAAGAAGTTATTATTACATTTTTGTACTTAAATAAGTCATAAATATTAGTTCCCTCATCTTTAATAAGTTTTATATTTTTTATATTACGAGCAGATTTATTTATGTTTTTCATTGAGTCGTTATCTGAAATTATCAGAGCATTACCTAATTTATTTTTTTCTAAAAATTTGTTAAATTCTTTAGTTTTTTTAATTTCTTTTTTTACATCAGCAAGAATATGTAAGTTTTTGTCTGAATTTTTTTTTGACAATGTTTGAGCAAGAGCAAGTTTTCTAACTTTTTTATTTATTTTTTTAACTTTATATGCAGCCCCTTTAGGACCGTGCGCTACACCACCACCTACAAATAATGGAGCTTTTTTACTAGCATGTCTTGCTCCACCACCACCTTTTTGAGGCACTATCTTTTTTGTAGAACCTTTAATTTCATTTCGTTGTTTTGTTTTCGCTGTTCTGGGCTTTGCATGATTTAATTGCCAATCTATTACAAATTTAATTAATTTATGATTTACTTTTAGCTTGACTAATTTATCGGATATCTCGATTGAATCTGCTTTTGTGCCGTCAATACTTAGTAGAGGAAATTTCATTTATTTTTTTCCTTTCTTAGCGGCTGCAACTTTAATTTTAGCTTCATGTTTTTCTTTAATGGTTTTTCTTGTAACATTTTTTACTGACTCTCTTAAAAATACTGTAGTATTTTTTGAACCTGGAATTGATCCTTTTAAATATAATAAATTATTTTCTAAATCTGATTTTACTATCTCTAAATTTAACATTGTTCTTAATTTATCCCCCATATGGCCGGCCATTTTTTTTCCTTTAAATACTTTTCCTGGATCCTGTCTTTGACCAGTTGAACCATGAGATCTATGAGAAACAGAAACACCGTGAGACGCCCTTAGGCCTCCAAAGTTCCATCTCTTCATAACACCTGCGAAGCCTTTACCTATAGTTTTAGATCTTACATCTAAAAATTTTTTATCTTTAAAAATCTCCAAACCTAATTCGTTGCCCTCTTTATATTGTTCATTGTTTTCTACTCTAAATTCTTTAAGGATTTTTTTAGGTTCAGTGTTTTTCTTGGTAAAATAACCTTTCATCTGTTTGGTTAATTTTGAGTTTTTTAGTTTAAAAAAACCTAATTTAACTGCACTATATCCTCTCTTTTCTTTAGTTATGACATCCAGAACTCTTCCTTTTTCAACCCTGATTACAGTCACGGGAACTGATTGTCCGCTTTCCATAAATTCTCTAGTCATTCCTATTTTTGTTCCAATTAATCCAATGCTCATAATTTAAATCTTTATCTCTATATCTACACCTGAAGCTAAATCTAGTTTCATCAACGCTTCTACTGTTTGAGGTGTGGGTTCTATTATATCTATAAGTCTCTTATGTGTTCTTGACTCAAATTGTTCTCTACTTTTTTTATCAATATGTGGAGACCTAAGAACTGTATATCTCTCAATTCTCGTTGGTAAAGGTATCGGCCCTTTAACTTGAGCTCCAGTTCTTTTAGCTGTGTTAACAATTTCCTCAGTTGAAAGATCAAGGATTTTATTATCATAAGCTTTAAGGTGTATTCTTATATTTTGATTTTCCATAAATTAAGCTAATTTCTTTGTTACTTCATCCTGTACATTTTGAGGGACTTTATCATAATGACTAAATTGCATAGTATATTGTGCTCTTCCTTGAGTTGAAGAACGTAAATTATTTATATATCCGAACATATTTGCTAAAGGAACTGTTGCATTAATCGCGGTAGCATTACCTCTTGCTTCTGTCGAGGCTACTTGGCCACGTCTGCTATTTAAGTCTCCAATAACGTCACCCATAAAATCTTCAGGTGTAACCACTTCGACTTTCATCATTGGTTCCAAAAGTTTTAATGTAGCTTTTTGACAAGCTTCTCTAAAACAAAATCTTGATGCAATTTCAAAAGCTAATACACTTGAGTCAACATCATGGTGTAGTCCGTCTAAAATTGTTACCTTGTAATCAATTACTGGAAATCCTGCCAGTATTCCACTGTCTGCTACACTCAATACTCCTTTTTCAACACCTGGAATAAATTCTTTTGGTATTGCTCCACCTTTAATTTTGTTTTCAACTTCACGACCTTGTCCTGGTTCAAGTGGTTCAACACTTAATGTAACTTTTGCAAATTGACCTGACCCACCACTCTGTTTTTTATGAATGTAAGTAACTTCTGTCGAACCTAATATTGTTTCTCGATAAGCAACTTGTGGAGCTCCAACATTAGCTTCTACTTTAAATTCTCTTTTCATTCTATCTACGATAATATCTAAGTGTAATTCACCCATACCTTTTATTATTGTTTGACCCGACTCTTCGTCAGAAGATACCCTAAAGGATGGGTCTTCTTTGGCTAATCTAGCTAAAGCTTCACCCATTTTTTCTTGGTCCGCTTTAGTCTTAGGTTCTACTGCGATTTCTATTACAGGATCTGGGAATTCCATTGGCTCTAATAAAATTGGCTTATTTTCATTACAAAGAGTATGTCCTGTAATTGTGTGTTTAAGTCCAGCTAAAGCAACAATATCACCAGTTGTGGCTTCTTTAATATCTTCTCTACTATTAGCGTGCATTAAAAGCATTCTTCCAACTCTTTCTGTTTTTTCTTTTGAAGAGTTATATACAGAAGTTCCGGCTTGTATTTTGCCAGAATAAATTCTTATAAATGTCAAAGATCCAACAAATGGGTCATTTGCAACCTTAAAAGCTAAAGCTGAAAATGGTTCGTTGTCATCAAATTTCATCTCTAATTTATCTTCCGAATTAATTTTTGTTGCTTCTATTGATCCAATATCCTTTGGACTTGGAAGGTAATCTATTACTGCATCTAATAGTGGCTGGACTCCTTTATTTTTAAATGCAGAGCCTGTTGTTATAGGTACAAAATTAAATGCTAAAGTTCCTTTCCTAATACATTTTATTAAATCTTCTTCTGATGGTTCTTTTCCTTCTAAGTAAGCCTCCATTAATTTTTCATCTTCTTCTACAGCAGCCTCTACTAATTCTTTTCTATAAGTGTTGGATTTTTCTTTTAAGTCCTCTGGTATATCAACTACGTCAAATTTAGCACCTAAGTCCTCATTTTGCCAAATAATAGCTTTCATTCTAACTAAATCTACAACACCTTTTAAGTCAGCTTCAGAGCCAACGGGTAATTGTAAAACTAAAGGCTTACAACCAAGTCTTTCTTTAATCATGTCTACACAACGATAAAAATCAGCACCAGTACGGTCAAGCTTATTCACAAAACAAATCCTTGGAACTTTGTATTTGTCAGCTTGTCTCCAGACAGTTTCTGATTGGGGCTCAACCCCTGCAACGCCGTCAAAAACTGCAACTGCACCATCTAAAACTTTTAAAGATCTTTCCACTTCGATGGTAAAGTCTACGTGGCCAGGTGTATCTATAATATTAATCCTATGGTCTCTCCAAAAACAAGTTGTTGCAGCAGATGTAATAGTAATACCTCTTTCTTGCTCCTGCTCCATCCAATCCATGGTAGCAGCACCATCGTGCACTTCACCAATTTTGTGGCTTTTTCCAGTATAGTATAAAACTCTCTCAGTTGTAGTTGTTTTACCGGCATCTATGTGAGCCATGATACCTATATTTCTATATTTATCTAAAGTGTATTTAGCCATAATTTTTTACCATCTAAAATGTGCAAAAGCCTTGTTTGACTCTGCCATTTTATGTGTATCTTCCCTTTTTTTAATTGCCGACCCTTTGTTTTGTGAAGCGTCTAAAATTTCTGCATATAATTTTTCTGCCATAGTTTTATTTTTTCTTTTCCTAGTAGCATCCATTATCCATCTTAAAGCGAGAGCTTGTGCTCTTTTTGATTTTACTTCAACCGGTACTTGATAAGTTGCACCACCTACTCTTCTTGACCTGCATTCAAGATTTGGTTTTACATTACTGATTGCTGTGTTGAAAATTTTTAGTGGATCTTCATTATTTTTTGACTTAATTTTATCTAACGCGTCATAAAGAATTTTCTCAGCGGTTGATCTTTTTCCGTCGTACATTATTGAATTTATAAATTTAGAAACAACTTCTGAATGAAACTTTGGATCAGGATAAACTTTTCTTACTGGAGCTTTTCGTTTTCTAGACATAAATTATTTTGGTTTTTTTGTTCCGTATAGAGATCTTCTTTTTTTACGATTTGCAACACCTTGGGTATCTAAGTTTCCTCTTAAAATATGATATCGAACACCTGGTAAATCTTTTACACGCCCGCCACGTAGTAAAACAACTGAGTGCTCTTGTAAATTATGGCCTTCTCCAGGAATGTAGGCTGTTACTTCAAATCCATTTGACAATCTAACTCTAGCAACTTTTCTTAATGCTGAGTTTGGTTTTTTTGGAGTAGTCGTATAAACTTTAACGCAAACACCTCTTTTTAAAGGCTGTCTTTCTAATGCCGGAACTTTATTTCTAGCAATAGGTTTTACTCTACTTTTTTTAATCAACTGATTAATTGTCGGCATAATAATATTTTGAAGTTGAAATAAGGAAAACCTTTAGATATTTTTGTTAGTGTTTAAGGTTTTAATCCACCTTACTTCTAACATTCAAAATGTGCCGTAAATTAGCATTGAATTAATAAAAGTCAATATTTAAGCGGTTTTAAAATGATATTTAAGCTGTCTGTTCGGGGGCCTCTGGAGCTGATTCTAGCTCTTGTTTTTTAAGCTCCTCTAATCTAGCTTTATCTTGCTCTCTTGCTTGTTTATCCCAGTCAATTTTAGTTAATCCAGTTCCTGCTGGAACAAGTCTACCTACGATTACGTTTTCTTTAAGCCCTTCTAAAGAGTCAGTTTTTCCTTTAATAGAGGCGTCGGTTAAAACTCTTGTTGTTTCTTGAAATGAAGCTGCGGATATAAATGAATTTGTTTGTAATGAAGCTTTAGTTATACCCAACAAAACTCTCTCAAAAAAAGCTGGTTTTTTCTTCTCTTCTCTCAACTTGTCATTAATCACATTAATATCTAATAAGTCAATTACCTCTCCTGTAAGCAAATCTGAGTCTCCTGGATCTTTGACTTCAACTCTTTTCAACATTTGTCTGACGATTGTTTCTATATGTTTGTCGTTTATTACCACTCCTTGCAATCGGTAAACTTCTTGTACTTCCGTAATAAAATATTCAGTTAATTTTTCTACGCCTAAAATTCTTAATATATCGTGTGGTAAAGGTGCTCCATCTAATAAATATTCACCTTTTTTAATTTTTTCACCTTGATTAAAATTTACGTGCTTGCCTTTAGGTATTAAATAGTTTGATGTTTCACCATTTGATGAAACAATTGATATTTTTTGTTTACCTCTTACCTCTTTACCAAATTCGATCATGCCGTCATTTTCAGCGATGATTGCGCTATCTTTTGGTTTTCTTGCTTCAAATAATTCTGCAACTCTTGGAAGTCCACCGGTAATATCTTTTGTTTTAGAAGTTTCTTTAGGAAGTCTTGCCAATACATCTCCAGCTGAAATTTTTTGTCCATCCTTTACCGATAGGATTGTATCTGGTACTAAATAATATCTTGCTTCATTTCCGTCGGCTTTTTTTATAATTTCACCTTTTTCATTTCTAAGAGTTATTCTTGGTTTTAATTCAGAGTTTTTTGAAGAAGATTTCCAATCAGTTACAGATTTAGATGACAAACCTGTTGCATCGTCCAATGTTTCAGTTAAAGAACTTCCTTCCATTAAATCCATATAATTTGCTATACCACTTGTTTCAGCTATTACTGGTAATGTATATGGATCCCATTCGGCTATTTTTTTTCCTTTATCTACTGTATCACCATCTTTGAAAAATAGTTTTGAACCGTAGTTCACTTTATAAATTGCTAGTTGTCTACCATTATCGTCTTCGATACTTAATTGTGTATTTCTACCCATTACAATTGTATTTTTTTTAGAGTCCTCAATTAAATTTTTATTGATAATGTTTAATTTTCCTTTTGTTTGAGAGATAATTTGTGACTCCTCTTTAATTTGAGCGGTTCCTCCAACGTGAAACGTTCTCATCGTTAATTGAGTTCCTGGTTCTCCAATTGATTGGGCTGCTATCATACCAACAGCTTCACCTACACTTACTAATTTTCCTCTAGCTAAATCTCTACCGTAACATATTTGACAGACACCTTTGGTTGAAGCACATGTAATTACTGAGTAAACATTTACAGATTTCACTCCTGCGGCATCAATTTTTTCACAATCAAATTCATCAATTAATTTATCTTTTTTTATAATAACTTCACCTGTTACTGGGTTTTTAATATTTTCTGCAATAACTCTTCCTAAAACTCTTTCAGATAAACTTACCAAAATATTTCCACCTTCAATTATTTCAGAAATAGTTACTGATGATCTTTTTTTAGGATCACACGCTGCTTTTGTAATTTGCACATCTTGGGCAACATCACATAGTCTTCTGGTCAAATATCCTGAATTTGCTGTTTTTAATGCAGTATCGGCTAAGCCTTTTCTGGCTCCGTGGGTTGAATTAAAATACTCCAAAACAGATAATCCCTCTTTAAAATTGGCAATAATTGGTGTCTCAATAATCTCACCAGATGGCTTTGCTATTAAACCTCTCATGCCTGCTAACTGTTTCATTTGTGCTTGAGATCCTCTAGCGCCTGAGTCTGCCATCATATATACAGAATTGGTCTCTATTCTATCATCATCGTAAACTTTTTCTGCTGATGAAATTTCTTTCATCATTTCATTAGCGACTGTATCTGTGCATTTAGACCATATATCAACTACCTTATTATATTTTTCACCTCTAGTAATTAAACCATCAGAATATTGTTTTTCGTATTCTTCTATTTGTTTTTTTGTATTGCTTATCAAACTTTCCTTAGTTTTAGGAATTATCAAGTCATCTTTTCCGAAAGATATACCTGCTTTAAATGCATGTTTAAAACCTAACGTTTTTATTCTGTCACAAAAAATTACTGTTTCTTTTTGTCCGCAATACCTAAATATAGTGTCTATAACTTCTGAAACATTTTTCTTTGTTAATAGCTTATTAACTAAATTAAATTTAATATTATGGTTTTTTGGCAAAACATTCGCTAATAAAAATCTTCCTGCAGTACTCGTATATTTTTCTGTAATAGAATTACCGTCTTTATCAACTGTTTTAAAAATAGAAACTATTTTAGAGTGTAAACTTATTGATTTATTCTCTAGAGCTTGCTCAATTTCTTCAATGCTAGAGAATATTCCTTTTGGTTTTTTTTCTCCATCTTCAGCTTGAGAAAGATAGTAGATACCTAAAACTATATCCTGACTTGGAACAATAATTGGTTTGCCGTTAGATGGACTTAAAATATTATTCGTAGACATCATTAAAACCCTTGCTTCTAATTGAGCTTCCAAACTTAATGGTATATGAACTGCCATTTGATCACCATCAAAGTCAGCATTAAACGCGGCACAAACAAGTGGATGTAGTTCGATAGCATTCCCCTCAATTAGTTTAGCTTCAAAAGCTTGAACTCCAAGTCTATGCAGAGTTGGTGCTCGATTCAAAATAACAGGATGCTCTCTAATAATATGTTCTAAAGAGTCCCATACCTCACTTTTTTCTTTTTCCACTAACCGTTTAGCTTGTTTAATGGTTGTTGCTAAACCTAATTTGTCTAATCTAGCATATAAAAATGGTTTAAATAATTCCAAAGCCATCTTTTTTGGTAAACCACACTGATGTAGTTTTAATTCTGGACCGACAACAATTACTGATCTTCCAGAATAATCTACTCTTTTACCCAATAAGTTTTGTCTAAATCTTCCTTGTTTACCCTTTAACATTTCTGCTAAAGATTTTAGTGGTCTTTTTCCTGTACCTGTTATTACTCTTCCTCTTCTGCCGTTATCAAATAATGCGTCTACTGACTCCTGAAGCATTCTTTTCTCATTTCTAACAATAATGTCTGGAGCTTTTAAATCTAAAAGTCTTTTCAATCTATTATTTCTATTTATAACTCTTCTATACAAATCATTTAAGTCGGATGTGGCAAATCTGCCTCCATCTAAAGGAACTAGCGGTCTTAATTCAGGCGGTATAACTGGGACAGATGTTAAAATCATCCATTCAGGTTTATTTCCTGAATTTATAAATGACTCTATTAGTTTTAATCGTTTTATAGTTCTTTCTTCTGTAACTTTGGATTTAATTTCTTTTAAGGACTCTCTTAATTTTTGTTGCTCTTTTTTAAGATCAAGATTTACAAGAATTTCTCTGACAGCTTCAGCCCCTATTCCAGCAGAAAAAGCATCTTCTCCAAATTCTTCTTGTGCTTTAAGTAATGCTTCCTCTGAAATAAGTTGTCCTTTTTTTAATGTTGTCAAACCGGGTTCTACAACAATAAAACTTTCAAAATATAAAACTTTTTCAACTTCCTTAAGCTTCATATCAATTGCTAAAGAAATTCTACTAGGTAAGGACTTTAAAAACCAAATATGGGCAACGGGACAAGCAAGATCGATATGTCCCATTCTTTCTCTTCTAACATTTGATTTTGTAACCTCTACTCCACATTTTTCACAAATGATCCCTCTAAATTTCATTCTTTTATATTTACCACACAAACACTCGTAGTCTTTTACTGGGCCAAATATTCTAGAGCAAAAAAGTCCATCTTTTTCTGGTCTAAATGTTCTGTAGTTGATAGTTTCGGGTTTTTTGATCTCTCCATAAGACCAAGATTTAATCTTTTCTGGGCTGGCTAAGGTAATTTTAATACTATCAAAATTATTTTCTTGAGTAATATTTTGATTTTCGAAGTTTTTTGTAAGATTTTTTTCCATATTTAATTTAATTCTATATTTAATCCTAGGGCTCTAATTTCTTTCACTAAAACGTTAAATGACTCTGGTACACCAGACTCAAAGTTATTATTACCTTTAACAATTGTTTCATAAACCTTTGTTCTTCCTGCAACGTCATCAGATTTTACTGTTAATATTTCTTGTAACGTGTAAGAGGCACCATATGCTTCAAGCGCCCAAACTTCCATTTCACCAAATCTTTGACCTCCTAATTGAGCTTTTCCACCAAGAGGTTGTTGAGTAACCAAACTATAAGGACCAGTTGATCTAGCATGAATTTTGTCCTCAACTAAATGATTCAATTTAAGCATATAAATAATTCCAACTGTTACTGGTCTGTCAAAACGTTCTCCAGTTTGACCATTCCATAAGTGTGTTTGACCAGAGTTTGGAAGTTTTGCTAAATCTAACATTTTAGTTATATCGCCGGTACTAGCTCCATCAAAAACTGGAGTGGCTATTGGAACACCATTAGATAAATTTTGAACTAATTCTGCTACTTCTTTATTTGATAGTTTAGATATCACGTCATCATAGTAAGATTTTCCGTAAATTTCTTTCAATTTTTCTTTAACTTTTTCAATCTCTTTTTCAAAGTTTTTAAGATAATCTTTTATTTGATCACCTAACTCTGAACACGACCAACCTAAATGAGTTTCTAAAATTTGCCCTACGTTCATACGACTTGGAACTCCTAAAGGATTTAATACTATATCGACAGGTTTACCATTTTCCATGTATGGCATATCTTCAACTGGAACAATTTTACTAACAACTCCTTTATTACCATGTCGTCCAGCCATCTTATCTCCTGGCATTAATCTTCTTTTTACTGCAACGAAAACTTTAACAACTTTCATTACTGTTGGTAATAAATCATCACCCTGTTGAATTTTTGTTACTTTATCTTCAAATCTTAATCTTATATCTTCCGATGCATTTTCAAATTGATTTTTTAATTTCTCTAAATCTGTATTTAATTCTTGTTTTTGAAATGAAATTTTCCATAAGTCTTTTAGGTTAAAGTTTTCGAAGTCATTTTTATTTAGTGTTGTACCAGGTTTTAAATCTTTAAATTGTTTATTAATGCTTTGGCCGTTTAGTAAGTCAATCGCTCTCAACTTTATGTTTCTATTTAATATTTCTTCTTCTACTTTCTTATCTTCTTGAACTGACTCAATTTCGGCTCTTTCTATAGCTATTGATCTCTCATCTTTTTCAATACCATGTCTATTAAAAACTCTAACATCAATTACTACACCTGTACTTCCAGAAGGAAGCTTTAGAGAAGAATCTCTTACATCAGTAGCTTTTTCACCAAAAATAGATCTTAGTAATTTTTCTTCTGGACTTGAAGATGTTTCGCTCTTAGGCGTAACTTTTCCAACTAAAATATCACCTGGTTTAACTTCAGCACCAACATAAACTATTCCAGACTCATCAAGATTTCTTAAACTTTCCTCGCTTACATTAGGAATATCTCTTGTAATTTCCTCTGCTCCTAGTTTTGTGTCTCTTGCCATTGACTCATACTCTTCTATATGAACTGAGGTAAATACGTCGTCTGTAACGCATCTTTCAGAAATTAAGATTGAGTCTTCAAAATTATATCCTTGCCAAGGCATGAATGCCACGGTTACATTTTTACCTAATGCTAGTTCACCAAGTTTTGTTGCGGGGCCGTCGGCAATAATATCTCCTTTTTTAATTTTATCACCCACTTTTACTAATGGCTTTTGATTAATGCATGTATTTTGATTTGATCTTTGAAATTTGGATAAATTGTATATGTCAACAGCTGATTGAGATAAATCTGTTACATCAGTTACTTTTACTACTATTCTCTTACCATCAATTTTATCTACTATACCACTTCTTTTAGCTACAATTGTTACACCTGAGTCTAATGCTACATCAGATTCTATTCCTGTACCAACTAGTGGGGACTCGGGTTTGAGTAACGGTACTGCCTGCCTCATCATATTAGAACCCATCAATGCTCTATTTGCATCATCATTTTCAAGAAAAGGAATTAACGCGGCAGCAACAGATACTAATTGTTTTGGAGAAACATCTATATAATCAATATTTTCTCTAGAAGATAGCTCAAAATTAAGATTTTTTCTGCAAGCAACTAATTCTTCTACGAACGATCCATCTTTATTCAATACAGAATTAGCTTGTGCAATTGTATATTTTTCTTCCTCTATTGCTGATAGATATTTAATTTCAGCTGTAACTTTTCCATTAATAACTTTTTTATAAGGGCTTTCTATATAACCAAATTTATTTACTCTACAATAAGTAGCTAAACTATTTATTAATCCAATATTTGGGCCCTCAGGTGTTTCAATTGGGCATATTCTTCCATAATGAGTTGGATGAACGTCTCTAACTTCAAAACCTGCGCGTTCTCTAGTTAATCCACCAGGTCCAAGAGCTGAAACTCTTCTTTTGTGTGTAATTTCAGATAAAGGATTGGTTTGATCCATAAATTGAGAAAGTTGTGATGTGGCAAAAAAATCTTTTAATGATGTAGTTATTGGCTTAGCATTAATTAGGTCTTGAGGCATTGCAGACTCAATTTCTAAAAATGTTGACATTTTTTCTTTTACTGTTCTCTCCATTCTTAAAAGCCCAATTCTGAATTGGTTTTCTACAAGCTCTCCAACTGATCTTACTCTTCTATTACCAAGATGATCAATATCGTCAATATCTCCTTTTCCATCTCTTAGATCTAACATAAATTTGATAATTGAAACTATGTCTGTTGTCTCTAGGACAGTTTTTTTAGGACTTGTATTTAAATCTAATTTAGAATTAAGTTTTACTCTTCCAACTTCAGATAAATCATACCTATCTTTTTTAAAATATAAATTATTGAATATTCCTTCAGCAATTTCAATTGAGGGAGCTTCTCCAGGCCTTAAAACTTTATAAATATCATTTAATGCATCTGTTTTGTTAGTGTTTTTATCTACTTTTAAACTTTCAAGTATATATGGGCCTTTATTAATTGGATCGATATTTACTATTGTTAAATCTTTTATATTTTGAGCAATAATCTTTCCAAGTTGCTCCTCTGTGATATCGAAGCCAGCACCTACTATTAATTCGCCATTATTGTCTTTAATATCTTTAGCGAGATATTTTCCAATTATTTGATCGTTAGGTATTGATATTTTTTTTAAACCTTTTTCTATAAGTTTTTTTGCAATTACTATATTTAATTTTTCTCCTTTGCCTAAAACTTTTTTATTGTTAGTTGCATCAATTAAATCGTAAGATAATTTTAATGGTCGTTTATAATTATCTAGATCAAATTCTGTAATCCAACTCTTAGTTTCTGAATTGTATGAATATTTATTTGTTGAATAGAAAGTTTCAATAATTTTATCTTTTGAATAACCAAGTGCAAATAAGAAAGTAGTTATAGGAAGTTTTTTCTTTCTATCTATTCTAAAATATAAAATATCCTTTGGGTCAAACTCAAAATCTAACCATGAACCTCTTCCAGGAATTATTCTGCAATTAAATAAAAGTTTACCACTTGCATGAGTCTTTCCTTTATCGTGATCAAAAAAAACTCCAGGACTTCTATGCATTTGATTTACAACTACTCTTTCAACTCCGTTAGTTATAAATGTTGCGCTTGGTGTCATTAATGGAAGATCACCAATGAAAACTTCTTGTTCTTTTGCTGAAAGAATTTGCTTAGTATTATTTTCTGCGTCAATATCGTATACAACTAATCTTAAATTAGCTTTTAAGGCTGCAGAGTAAGACAAACTTCTTTGCTTACATTCTATAACATCAAATTTTGGTTTTTCTAATCGATAAGAAATATATTCTAAAGTTGATTTATCGTTACCATCTTCAATTGGAAAAATGCTTTTAAAAACTTTATCAATACCTTTTGATAAATCACTTAGTTGTTCATTTAAAGATTTGGATTCTAAAAATTCATTATAAGAATTTTTTTGAACTTCAATTAGATTTGGTATTGATAAACCTTCAACTAATTTTCCAAAGTTTTTTCTTATATGTTTCTTTTGAGTAAAGGATAATTGCATCAAATATAAAAAATTTTATTGCAAGTTTTACTCTGCAATAAAATTTAGTCTTAAATTTTGTTTACTTTAATTCTACTTTAGCTCCAGCTGCTTCAAGTTTTTTCTTAAATTCTTCAGCTTCTTTTTTAGCTACACCACCTTTAACTTCTTTTGGTGCTGCTTCAACTAAATCTTTAGCCTCTTTTAAACCTAAACCAGTTATTGCTCTTACTTCTTTAATAACGTTAATTTTTTTATCGCCTGCTGATGCTAAGAAAATTGAAAATTCTGATTTTTCCTCACCTGCTGGCGCTGCTGCTCCACCTGCTGGTGCTGCTGCGACTGGTGCTGCTGCTGTCACACCCCATTTTTCTTCAAGCTGTTTTGAAAGTTCTGCTGCTTCAACTACTGTTAAGCCAGAAAGTTCATCTATGATTTTATTTAAGTCTGCCATTTTGTAATCCTGTGATTTAATTTTTTAAACTCTTCGCGCGCGCTAAATTAGCAATTTTTGAGCCAGGTGCAAGTAAAATACTTACTAATTTTTGAGCTGGAGTAGCTAATATTCCCACTATTTTAGCTCTTGCTTCGTCTAATGAAGGTAGTGTGGCAATAACAGACACCTCTTTTTCATCCAAAACCTTACCATCCATAAAACCAGCTATTATTTTAAGCTTATCATTTGACTTTGAGAATTTTGTTAAAATTTTTGCGGTCGATATTGGGTCAGAAGAAATTGCCGCAGCTGTTGGTCCAGTAAAGTATTTTTCAAGATCTTTTTTTGAGGTTTCTTTTAGAGCTAATTTTGTAATTCTATTTTTTGTTATTTTAAATAAAATACCTTTTTCTCTTAATTCTTTTCTTAAAGCATCTAATTCATTAACATTTAGGCCTTGATATTGAGCAATCATTACTGACTCATTGTCAGTAAAATTTTTTTTCATTTCTTCAACATAATTTTTTTTAGCTTCTTTAGACATCATAACTTTATTTAGCTCCTAATTTGTAAGAAATACCCATTGTAGAAGTTAAAAAAGTACTTTTTATAAACTCACCTTTAATAGTATCAGGCTTTTCTTTTTTAACGCTGTCAATAAAATGATTATAATTTTCTAATAATTTATCTGTAGTAAAACTTTTTCTTCCAATTGTAGATGCAAGGTTTCCATCTTTATCATTTCTAATTTCAACTAAACCGGTTTTAATATCTTTCACTGCTTTTGTTAAATCAGTTGCTACTGTTCCTAATTTAGGATTAGGCATTAATCCTTTTGGTCCTAAAACTTTTCCGTGTTTACCAATCTTACCCATCATTGCTGGTGTGCAAATTAATTTAGTAAAATCAAATTTTCCTGCAGAAATTTTTTCTATCAGATCGTCGGAACCAACTATATCCGCTCCAGCTTTTTTAGCTTCATTCGATTTGTCTGGCTCACATAAAACAGCTACTTTATTTTTTTTTCCTGAGCCGTTAGGCAAATTCACAACCGTTCTTAAACTAAAGTCACCACCTTTTGATTGTTTAAGATTTATTTTTAAAGATACATCTATTGACTCATCAAATTTTGAGGTAGAATTTTTTTTTACTAAATCTAGTGCTTCTTTAACTGCAACTTTTTTATCTTTAATAGCATTTTTTAAAATTTCTTTATATCTCTTTGAGTTTTTTTTCATGATTATTCTTTAACCTCAATACCCATTGATCTAGCAGAGCCACAAATTATTTTTGTTGCTTCTTTAATATCAAACGCATTTAAATCTTTCATTTTTTCTTTTGCAATAGCCTCAGCTTGTTTCATAGTTATAGAACCTGCTACTACTCTTCCAGGTTCTTTGGATCCACTTTTTAATTTAGCAGCTTCTCTTATAAAGTGTGACGCGGGAGGTGATTTTATAATAAAATCAAATTTTTTATCTTTATAAACTGTAATTACAACTGGAACAGGTTTGCCCATAAACGCTTTGGTCTTTTCATTAAAAGCTTTACAAAATTCCATTATATTAATTCCTCTTTGTCCCAATGCTGGACCTACAGGAGGAGCGGGATTAGCTTGACCACCTTTAATTTGTAATTTTACGTAACCTGTTATTTCTTTTGCCATTTAATTTTTCTCCACCTGATTAAATTCTAAATCTACAGGAGTTGCCCTACCAAATATAGAAACTGACACTTTAAGTCTAGATTTTTCTTCATCTATTTCTTCAATTAAACCATTAAATGAAGCAAAAGGTCCATCACAAACCTTTACTTTTTCACCTATTTCAAAACTTATGCCTGCTTTTTGCGTAACAGCACTTTCTGAAACTTGGCCAAGTATACGTTTAATTTCATTATCAGAAATTGGCGTTGGTTTATCAGCAGAGCCTAAAAAACCGCTTACTTTTTGTAGGTTTTTAATCATGTGATAAATCTCTTTTGAGAGATCAATTTTTATTAAAACATATCCAGGAAAAAATTTTTTTTCTTTTTTTGTACGTTTTCCTTTTTTTACTTCAGTTACTTGATGTGTTGGTACTAATATTTCCTCTAATTTCTCAGATTGTTTTTGCTTTTTGAGTTCATCTTTAATTGACTCAACAACTTTTTTTTCAAAACCAGAATAAGCTTGTACTATATACCAATTCATTATTAAAAATTAATAGTTAGAACTAGGTTTAATAGAAATCTTAAAATTTGATCTAAAATTAAGAAAAATATTGCTGCAATAGATGCTAGGGTAAAGACCATAACTGCACCCATCATCGTATCTTTTTTTGTGGGCCATGTTATTCTAAAAGTTTCCTGTTTAACTTCCTGAATAAATTTTAAAGGATTTCTCATATCTCTATCAAATTTTGGCAGGAGCGGAGGGACTCGAACCCACAACCTCCGGTTTTGGAGACCGGCGCTCTACCAATTGAACTACGCTCCTAAGCGTTACTTAATTATTTTAGTTACTACTCCAGCTCCAACTGTTTTACCGCCTTCTCTTATTGCGAAATTTAAATTTTCATTCATCGCAATTGGTGTGATTAACTTAACTGAGAACTTACCATCATCACCGGGCATAACCATTTCAGTTCCAGATGGTAAAGTTACTTCACCTGTTACATCTGTAGTTCTAAAATAAAATTGAGGTCTATATTTTGTAAAGAAAGGAGTATGTCTTCCACCTTCTTCTTTTTTTAGAATATAAGCCTGGCATTCAAATTCAGTGTGTGGTTTTACCGAACCTGGTTTACAGAGAACTTGACCTCTTTGCACATCGTCTCTTTCAACACCTCTCAAAAGAGCTCCAATATTATCTCCGGCTTCACCGCTATCTAAAAGTTTTCTAAACATTTCAACACCAGTACAAACAGATTTTTTTGTATCTGTGATACCAACTATTTCTATTTCTTCTCCAACTTTAATTACACCGGACTCTACTCTTCCAGTTACTACTGTACCTCTACCAGAAATAGAAAACACATCTTCAACTGGCATTAAAAAAGGTTTGTCTTTTGGTCTGTCCGGTTGAGGAATAGTCTCGTCCACTGCTTTCATCAATTCCATGATTGCGTTTTTTCCAGTAGCTTCATCTTTTCCTTCTACAGCGTTTAAAGCAGAACCTTTTACTATTGGAATTTTATCACCTGGGAATTTATAAGAAGTTAATAATTCTCTAATTTCCTCTTCAACAAGATCAACTAATTCTTTATCTTTAACTGTATCGATTTTATTTAAGAAAACAACAATTGCAGGTACACCAACTTGACGTGCTAAAAGAATATGTTCCCTTGTTTGTGGCATAGGACCGTCTGCTGCGTTTACAACTAGTATTGCTCCATCCATTTGAGCTGCACCCGTAATCATATTTTTAACGTAGTCAGCATGGCCTGGACAGTCAACGTGAGCATAGTGTCTTTTTTCCGTTTCATATTCAACGTGTGCTGTTGAGATTGTTATTCCTCTCTCTTTTTCTTCTGGTGCTTTATCAATTTGATCGTAAGCAACAAAATTAGCTGAACTTGATCCTCCAGCTTCAGATAATACTTTTGTTATTGCAGCCGTTAATGTTGTTTTTCCATGATCTACGTGTCCGATAGTACCAATATTACAATGTGGTTTATTTCGGTTAAACTTTTCTTTTGACATCTATTTTTTCCTCACTTTATATTTAATTTTTTATTTTGGAGCGGGTAAAGGGAATCGAACCCTTACATCCAGCTTGGAAGGCTAGCGTTCTACCATTGAACTACACCCGCAATATCCAAACTTATCGCGCTCTTCATTATTAAAGTTTTAAGTTTGGTGGAGGGGGAAAGATTCGAACTTTCGAAGACCGAAGTCAACGGGTTTACAGCCCGCCCCATTTGACCGCTTTGGTACCCCTCCTTAATCTTAGGGATACCCACTAACTTAAAAAGCATTTAACAACAAGCGTTTTATAAGCATTTGTGAAATAATTGCAATAAATCATTTTACCTTAAAATATGCTAATAAATTGAGTATTAAGCCTATAAAATCATGAAAAAAACCACTTTTTTAATTGTTGGAAAACATGCTGTTCTAGAAGCCCTCAAGAACCCTATGAGAAAAATAGAAAGAGTTTTTTTAACAGAAGATGCTCAAAAAAAACTTAATAGAGAAAATCAAAATTTAAATTTATTTAAAAGAACCAATGTTTTTTACAAATCTAGAAGAGAATTGGATAATTTATGCGGAAGAGATGAAACTGCACATCAAGGTTTAGTCGCTGAGGTAGAACAATTAGAAGATATTACTTTAAAAGAATTTATAATTGAAAATGATAAAAAAAATATTAATTTTATAGCATTAGAGGAAGTCACCGATCCTAGAAATATAGGTTCAATAATCAGAAGTGCTGTAGCATTTAATATTGATGGTATCATAGTTAAAGAGAGGTCTTTTCCCTCAAAAAGCAAACTTCTCTACAAGAGTGCAAGTGGTGGAGCTGAGCATATAAAGATTTTTAAGGTAGCAAATGTAAACACTGCATTGAAATTTTTAAAAACAAAAAATTTTTGGGTAAGTGCTTTTGATATTAGTGCAAAAAAAGATTTTACCAATCATGAATGGAAGGGTAAAAACATTTTACTTTTTGGTTCTGAAGGTTTTGGTGTCAAAGTTAAGTCTTTAGAAAATGCAGATTTTAGGTTCAAAGTTAATATGAATAACAATATAGAGAGCTTAAATATATCAAATACAGTATCTGTTGTTTGTCATCATATTTTTAAATCAATAAAATAGAACGAAATCTTTAAATTGTATTGTTTTTTGTTTAAAATTATCTTAAAGAACATTTATGCCCTCATAGCTCAATTGGTAGAGCAATTGATTTGTAATCAATAGGTTCGCGGTTCGAGTCCGTGTGAGGGCACCACTCTTAATTTGTTTCTTTTCTTAATTGTTCTAATTTTATTTTTTTTTGTAAACTGGTATTTTTATCGTAGAGAAGATTAAATTTAATCTTAGTTTGAACTTTAATAATAATTTTTTTTGCATTTCTTACTTCAACATTATCTGCTACAGCACTAATTGGTCTTTTTTTTGGATTTAAATTTGTAATAGTTACTTTTGATTTATCGCTTACAATTTTTCCAGCCCATCTTCTTGGTCTGAAAGCACTAATCGGCGCAATAGAAATTTTTTTAGAATTTAAACTTAGAATTGGTCCATGTACTGATAAATTATAAGCCGTGCTTCCAGCTGGAGTTGACACTAAAACACCATCTGAAACTAGTTTCTTAATAATATGCTTAGAATTATTTTTTATTGATAGGTTTGCTGCTTGTCTACTTTGCCTCAATATTGAAACTTCATTAATCGCTATACTTTTTTTTATGTTGTTTTTAGTATTAACTGACATTTCTAATGGAGAAATATTTACGGTTTTTGCTCTTGATAAATTTTTAATAATTAATTTACTAGAAAACTTGTTCATTAAAAATCCATAATTACCTGAATTAATTCCATAAAATGATTTTTTAGAATTTTTATTTTTTTTAAGTGTTTTAAGCATGAAGCCATCACCTCCTATAACTATAATTATATTGGATCTTTTAATTTTTTCTTTATTAAATATTTTAATAATTTGTTTCTTTAATTTTAAAGACTGAGAGTTAATATCTGAAATAATTAATGGTTTATTCATTGTTAAAATGGTGCCCTCGGCCAGACTCGAACTGGCACTCCCAAAAGGGCAAGGATTTTAAGTCCTTTGTGTCTACCAATTTCACCACGAGGGCACGTCGTTGTTTTTGTTGTTATTGTTAATATATTAATACACAAGAGTTTTAAATAAGTAAAAAAAATTATTTTCCGTTCCTATCGTCCAGTCTGCGTCCAGTTTCTTTTATCCTATAAATTTTCAGGGTATTCCTTTTTAAATTCAATTTTCTTGAATAGAGTTAAAGAAACGCTATTAGATTTAAATTTTTTTTTATCTCTAGTTGGAGCTATATATTTATGTTTGTAAGCTATTTCAAATAATCCACTTTCTGTTAAAAAATTATCATAACTCATTTTAAAAGTGTTTAATTTTTTTGTGTTAAAATCTTTATTTGAATGTTTAAACAGTGGATCAAAATCCCATATTAGTAATAGTCCATTTTTTAATAATTTCTCATGAATTAAATCGAATTGTTTAAAGATAAGTTCTCTATCTAAATGATATAGAAAAAAACCACATATTATAAAATCAAAATTTGACTTAATTTTATCAATTTCAATACTGGAAATATTTAATAATTTAAGATCTTTATATCTTCGTTTTCCATCTAAAATTGCTTTTTTTGATAAATCAACACCATAACTTTTTTTTGAATTACACAGTTTTGAATATTGATTTAACCTACTTCCATTAAAACATCCTATTTCTAAAATATTATTTGCTTTAATAGAATTAATTTTAATTAAATTTAAAATTTTTTCATCTTTTACAGACACAGAATTTTTGTGTCTAACAAAATGTTTATCTGCTTCTTTTTTTCTGACTAAATTAATATTTTTCATCAATAAAAGCATACAATATTACCTCTTCGTCTTCCAGTTTGCTTACAGTTAAAGTATAAATATTCAATGAAAAAAATCTTAATTTATAATTCTGGTGGGGGTTTAGGTGACTCTATACAAATCATCCCTCTAATATTAAGTCTGAAAAATCATTATAGACGCTCTAAAATTTTCTATTTAGGAGCCCACCAAAATCACTTTGGAGGCAAGTTAAAAGAGTATAATATTAATATAGAAACACTCGAATTAAATCTAAGGTATTTTGGTTTTAGATGGTGGCATTTTTTATTTGTTAAAAAAAACTTTAAAAAAACAAATGAAATAAAATTTGATTTGATTGTAGACTTGCAATCAAAGTTTAGAAATTCCTTAATTTTAAAGAGGATTCCACATATTAATTTTTATTCAACGACTTTTGGTAATTTATTTTCAACAAATAAAGTGAAATATAAATCAAAAAATCACATAGAAAATTTAAGTACATTTTTAAATGAAAAAATAAAACCTATAAATTTTAATTGTAATAAACTACCAAAAAACTTATTAAATGAGGCTAAAAGATTATTGCCAAAGACTAATTATATTGGTTTTTCAATAACACAGGGAAACGAATACAGAAAAAAAAGTTGGTCAATTTATAAATTCATTTCACTTGCAAATAAGTCTTTAATAAAAAATAAAATTCCTGTTTTTTTTATTGAAAAAAATCAAGAACACATAATTGAAAAAATCAAAAATCAGGTCTCTGGTGCTTTGTTTCCTGAAACTAAATCAGAACTTTCCTGCCCTGCCTTGGTAACTGCTCTATCTTCAAGATTGGATTTGGCTGTTTCAATTGATAATGGAGTAATGCACATGATGGGATTAGCAGATATTCCTATGATAGTTTTATTCGGACCCACTAACTCTGAAAAATTTGCACCAAAAAATAACTATACTAAAATAATTGATAGTAAAAAAATTCATGGTACTTCAGACATAGAGTCTATTTCGGTAGATGAAATTTATAATTTAATTTAAATTTTTAATATTTGAATTTTTTTAAGTTTTGCTAATTTCGTAAGTTCTTTGTTTACACTTTCTAATTTGCTTATTGACGTAGATCTCGACACAATTGAAACACCTATTTTTCCAAGTCTAAAAAAAGGATAACTGCCTATTTCAACAGACTTCATATATTTTTTTTGAATTTGTCCCATTTTTTTTGAGATATTACTTTCAACAGTATAAAGATTTAGTGTTTTACTGTGAACTTTAAAGCCTTTGATTAAGTATCTTTTACAATTTTCTATCATTGAATTTAGAATTGAAGGTACGCCTGGAAGTGATAAAACATTTTTAGTTATAAAACCTGGCGCAGCGCTAGAGGGATTATAGATTAATTTTGCTCCTCGTGGCATTTTTGCCATTTTCTTACGACCATCGTTAAATTTATTTTTACCATAATATTTTTCTAAAATTTTAAATGCTTCTTTGTGATATTCGTATTTTACTTTAAATGCTTTAGATATCGATTTAGCTGTAATATCGTCGTGAGTAGGTCCAATACCTCCAGTTGTAAAGACATAATTAAATTTTTTTGATAATACTAAAATATTTTCTATAATGGTCTTTTCAATGTCTGGAATTATTCTGACTTCACTAACTGTTATTCCACATTTTAAGTTAAGCCAATTAGAAATAAAAGCAATATTTTTGTCTTGTGTACGACCAGAAAGTATTTCATTTCCAATTATTAAAATTGCGGCATTTACTTTTTTTATTTTTTTCTTCATAGAAGTACTTATTACATGAAATTTGAAAATAAATTAATATCAGGTCAATTTATAAAAAGATACAAGCGTTTTTTTGTTGATGTTAAAACAAATAATAAAATAGTAACAGCTCATTGCCCTAATACCGGGTCTATGCATGGTCTTTTAAAAGAAGGTAATAAAGTATGGATTAGTAAATCAAACAATATTAATCGTAAATTAAAATATACCTTAGAAATTATTGAAGTTAACAAATCTAAAGTTGGTATAAACACGCATTCTGCTAATAAAATTGTCCATCATGCTCTTAAAAAAAATTATCTTAATGAGTTTAAAAATATAACGAAAATTAAGCCTGAGATTAAATTTGGTGAAAATACTAGGTTTGATTTTTTAATTATTAGTAAAAATATCAAAATTTTTATTGAAGTAAAAAATGTAACTTTGTCTAGAAAAAAAAAACTAGCTGAATTTCCAGATGCAGTTACCTCAAGGGGTTTAAAACATGTTGAAGAACTTATGAAAGCAAGTAAAAAAGGTTATAAGATTTATATGCTCTTTCTTATTCAAAGAAATGACTGCAAGACGTTCACTATTGCAAAAGATATAGATCCAAAATATGCAAATGTTATAGGTAAAGCTTTAAAAAATAAATTAAATATTCTCTGCTATGATTGTAAATTTTCTTCAAAAGGAATAAAACTCAATAAAAAAGTAAAATTTAAATATAATGAATGATAATTTTGAAGAAGCCTTTGCAAAAACTAAAATAGCTGGAGCAATTGCATCTGGTGCTTTAGATGAAGTAAATAAAATTATAAAACCAGGAATTACTACAAATCAAATAGACAAAACTTGTTACGAATATATCAATGATCATAATGCCTTCTCAGCTCCATTATTTTATCGAGGCTTTCCTAAATCTTGTTGTACTTCTCCCAATCATATCGTCTGTCATGGCATACCTTCTGAAAAAATTTTAAAGGAAGGAGATATTGTAAATGTTGATGTTACAGCTTTAAAAGATGGTTGGCATGGAGATACAAGCAGAATGTTTATGATTGGAGAAGTTTCAGTAAAAGCAAAAAAATTAGTTGAAACAACATATGAGTCTTTGATGAAAGCTATAGAGATTGTAAAAGATGGAATTCATTTAGGTGATATTGGTTCAACTATCCAAACACATGTTGAGAAACAGGGATTTTCAGTAGTTCAAGACTTTTGTGGACACGGTATAGGTCAAACATTTCATAAAGAACCTAATGTTCTTCATTATGGAGAAAGAGGAACTGGAAAAACAATCTCTTCGGGGATGATTTTTACTATTGAGCCAATGATTAACTATGGAAATTATGAGACAAAAACATTAAATGACGGTTGGACTGCAGTTACTAAAGATAAATCTCTATCTGCACAATTTGAACATACAATAGGTGTAACTAAAGATGGTTGTGAAATTTTTACAAAACCAAATAAATAAAATTTAATTTTATGATCGAAAGATATTCTAGAAAAGAGATAAAGCGTATTTG
>Ga0315315_10000894_pt1 | contig 26722 bp, 22 predicted proteins | sample M140m3416metaG_FD_203699 | JGI IMG/M metagenome (GOLD analysis project Ga0315315, IMG submission 203699) | Ammonia-oxidizing marine archaeal communities from Monterey Bay, California, United States - M1 40m 3416 | ecosystem: Environmental > Aquatic > Marine > Intertidal zone | place: USA... | reverse complement strand
AAAAACCTTGAATTCACTCTGCACCATCAGGTCCCCTAACTCGACTAGCCTTAACGGATTTCTGAGATCTGGACGATCTGAACCAAATTCCGTCATGGCTTCCTCATAGGACATCCGAGGGAATGGGTTCGGCAAATCCACTTCTAAAATGCTCTTGAACACAGAGCGAATCATTTCTTCCATTTGTTCGATTATTTGAAACTCATCAACGAACGACATCTCTATGTCTAATTGTGTAAATTCAGGTTGTCTATCCGCTCGAAGATCTTCATCCCTAAAACATTTTACAATTTGGTAGTAGCGGTCCATACCAGACATCATAAGAAGCTGTTTAAAAAGTTGCGGCGATTGAGGTAACGCAAAAAATTGACCCGGATAAGTCCTACTGGGAACCAAATAATCGCGAGCTCCTTCGGGAGTAGCTTTAGTTAACATCGGAGTTTCGATTTCTAGAAACTCATCATTCTCCAAAAACCGTCGAAGCTCGCTGACCGTCTTCGCACGCATTTTCAGATTCTTTTGCATCCTTTCAGTGCGCAAATCTATATATCGATACTTTAGTCTAGTGTCATCATGAATATGCTGATCGTCTAACTGAAACGGCGGAGTCTTAGCTTCATTCAAGATATTCAAATCCTTAACCAAAACCTCCACGCGACCAGTAACCATATCTTCATTTATGGTTCCCTTCGGACGCAATCGCACCTTCCCCGTAATTCTCAGAACGTATTCACTTCTGACGGTTTCAGCTAAAGAGAAGCTACTGGGCGTATCAGGGTCTATTACTACCTGCGCAATTCCTTTTACATCCCTTAAATCGATAAAAATCACACCCCCATGGTCGCGGCGCCTGTGCACCCAGCCGCAAAGCGTGACTTCATTATCAACCAAATCTTCGTTTATAACGCCGCAATTATGAGTTCTCATGACTTCCCTAACAATGGAACAGACAGTTTGTGTAGGTCGAGCATGATACGTATTCCGCTCATAGCCCGCAACGAAACGCCTGATTTAATTATCTGATTTAGCTGCATCCGACTTCTTACTCGCCGACTTAGATTCACTAGCCGCACTTTTTTTCTCAGTATTAGAATCTTTTTTGTCAGGCGCTGTTTTATCAGAATTTGATTCTCCTGAAGTACGCTCACTTTTTTTTGCTTCGCCCTTATTTTTAAAATCTGTCTCGTACCAACCAGTACCTTTTAGCTGAAATCCTACTGCGGAAATCAATTTTTTCAATTCATTCGCCCCGCACGCGGCACACTCTAGCGACGGCGTCTGACTAATACGATGCATAATCTCCTGTTTGTGTCCACATGATTGACATTGATATTCATAAATAGGCATTTGTCGTCATCTCCAAAAAAGTTATTCGCCGGATTTTGCTTCAGAGCAAAAGAATCACAGCCTTGTCACGATAGATAGGCAAATCGCACATGTAGGAAATATAATACGTTTTATATTATATAATAATGTGTGCACATAGGGTGAAGTATTCGGGAATCTTTCTCGCTCGCGGAATCGAGTCTTGATTAATTATTTTGTGACCAATTGCATGAGATGTTAGTGTTTTCAGTTTCTAGTATGTTCTAAGTCTATTAGTCAAGACGGAGCCACTTCAGTGGTTCCTCTCAAGTGTATGAGTGGGTGATTATATATACCGTTACCGAACATCGGGCCCCCGCCCCCTCCGGTAATTAAGTAGTCCGCATTAGTCTGTTAGGTTTAGCTATTAGAACGTTCTGCGATGCACGCTGTTAATCTCTATTTATATGCCGAGCGTAATAGATGAAATTACTAAGCCTTAGGCGCAAAGGTGGTAACTAGCATAATTTACATTATGTTTACTAGGGAACAGTAGGCGTTTATAATGCGCGCGAGTTAAGTTTTTGTCTGCTATACGTCTACTCTTTCTTAACAACTCAAAGAATTAAGAATAATAACTGGTAAATAATAAAATATTTCCATTTATAATCAATCACTTGGGGCCGTTAGCTCAGCTGGTAGAGCACCGGACTTTTAATCCGATGGTCGTAGGTTCGATCCCTACACGGCCCACCATTTTTCTACTATCCAATTCTCCAGCTAAATGATTTCTGGTTCAATTCCGCACAGCCCTTCATTTGTCGGCCCGAAAGTTACATCATATGACACGATGAATTATCGACGGTTATCTTGCTCCATTTCCAAAATAAGTTTTTCTATTTGTCCTAACCGGTAAATGATTTTTTGTCTTTGGTAATTACTCAAGGTCTTGGTGCGTCGCGCCAAACGCAGTTGCTCAGCAGCATGGGCATATTCACCGACACTTAAATAATACTCGGCCGTCGCGGTGAAAGAGTTCACTTCATCACCGAGTCCGCTTTCAGCTCTCGCCAACAAATTATAAAATTTAGGATCTCTGCGATCTGACAAACCGTAATTTGAGAGCACTTTCTTTGCATTAGACGCACTTTCGATATGCAACAAAGAATCTACATACCCGTAAACTGCAGCTCGATTTTCCGGTTCTAAAGTATAAGCTTTCCGAAAATGGGCTATCGCCTGGTCGTATTTCCTAGCCTTACTCTCGATAGTACCGGCCGCCAAATGAAAGGGCACTACCGCGGGGTAATCCTTAATAAGATCAGATATTTCACTTTGAGCTTTCTTAAAGTGCCCAGCCTCACTTAAGGCAAGCGCATATCCATAGCGCGCTACCTCCCGATATACGTAGTCCTTATTTTTCAGCTTGTAGTCAAAAATACTCACGGCTTCTGCGGGATCAAACTGTGCACGAACCTCTAATTTAGCCTTAACAAGATGGTACTGATAGCTGTCTTCTCTAATCACACTCGGACGGATCCTCTCTGCCCTTCCACGAGCTTCAGCTATCCGATTAACGGTTATAGGATGAGTCCTCAAATATTCTGGGATTAAACCAGGATCCGTGAATCGACTCGCTCTTTGCATTTTCTCAAAAAAATCAGCCATTTTTCTAGTATCGTAACCCGCAGCGGCGACCAACCGTATCCCTAACGCATCGGCCTCTTTTTCATTCGATCGCGTGAAATTAATTTGGAATTGTTGAGCTGCAGCCTGTGTTGCCATAATCGCAGCAGCACCTGCCTCAGGATCTACCGCTGTCAAGGCAATCGCAGCAAACATGGCTGCCATGGCTGGCATATTCATCCTCCTACCCGCTTCAATACCTCTGGCACCATGGCGTTGTGTTACATGCACTATCTCGTGGCCCATAACTGAAGCGAGTTCAGATTCATTCTCTGTACGTAAAATAAGACCTGTATGAAAAGCGACAAACCCGCCCGGCACGGCAAACGCATTTACAACGTTGCTATCTATCACAAAAAACTCAAATTCGTTATGATAATCTGTATGATCGGACAGGCTTCGTCCTAATTGCTGTATGTAGTCTTCTACCTCAGGATCTGTCACCAAAGGTGCCAATTTTCGCATTTGCCGTACGAAATTTTCTCCAAGCTTACGCTCCTGTGCCGGCGAAATAATCGCTCCAGCGGAATCGCCAAAATCGGGCAATTCGATATTCTCTTGGCTATAGAGTCCACTTGCAGCAAAAAGTAATCCGATGAGCAGCAAAAAACTAAAACGAATAAAAGCCAATTTAAAATCCTGTATGTTAAATTTTCGATTAACAGATTAACATGGAAAAAAGTGAGATAAGTTACGATAGTTTAATTTAGTTCTGTAATATAGAATTACGCGAAAAATTCCGAGATCTATAAAAGTATGGCACGACAAAAATTTAATGCTTTCTATGCTCAGTCAGGAGGAGTTACGGCAGTCATTAACGCGTCAGCCTGCGGCCTTATAGAAACAGCGCGTAAGGAAGCTAATATTGGTAAAATCTATGCGGGGCGAAATGGGATAATTGGAGCGGTCACTGAGGATTTAATTGACACGTCCAAAGAGAGCGACTTAGTAATTAGCAAGCTCAAACATACGCCTGCAGGCGCATTTGGTTCCTGTCGCCATAAGCTTTCCGATCCGGCAGAAAATCCAGAGGAGTACCTTAGATTAATAGAAGTCTTCAAAGCGCATGATATAAAATATTTTTTTTATAATGGCGGAGGTGACTCACAGGATACTACAAATAAAATAGCGCAGTTTAGTAAGGAGAATGACTATCCTTTGGTATGCATTGGTATACCCAAAACAATAGACAACGATCTACCTATCACCGACAATTGTCCAGGATTCGGCTCAGTAGCTAAATATGTCGCCATCTCAATAAAAGAGGCCGGATTTGATGTCGCTTCCATGGCGAAAACTTCTACTAAAATTTTTGTGCTGGAGGTTATGGGTAGGCACGCTGGCTGGATCGCTGCCGCAAGTGGTCTGGCAAGCAATCATGAAAGCGAAGCGCCTCATATAATTTTATTTCCCGAGCGCGTATTCGATGAAAAAGCTTTTTTAAAACGCGTAAAAGAGTGTGAAGAAGCCTATGGGTATTGCACTATAGTAGTGTCCGAAGGAGTGCGCGACCAGTCGGGAGCCTTTTTGGCGGATAGCGGAACAACGGACGCGTTTGGCCACGCTCAGTTAGGCGGCGCTGCTCCTGTGATCGCTAAATTGGTAAAAGAGAATCTGAACCTCAAATACCACTGGGCGGTAGCCGACTACCTGCAACGGGCAGCGCGTCACATTGCGTCTAAAACAGATGTTGATCAAGCGTATGCGCTTGGGGAATCGGCTATTAAAATGGCGCTTTCGGGAGAAAATGCAATCATGCCCATTATTGAAAGAATAGCAGACGAACCCTACGAGTGGCGAATAGGGAAAGCAAATTTATCGGATGTGGCCAACGTTGAAAAAACGATGCCGGACGATTTTATAGGCCAAGACAATTTTTCTATTACAGACGCCTGCAAAACATATCTCAAACCACTGATCATGGGTGAAGATTACCCTCCGTATATCAATGGGATTCCAGACTACGTGCGTCTAAAAAATGTCTCGGTGAGAAAAAAACTGAAAGAATTTTGACCTGAGCGAGATAAAAAGTACAATCGTGCGGCGTAAATGAAATAAAAACACTAATTTTCATCAATTTTTAGAACAATTGTGGTTACATCCAACAATCAACTTTAGATAGGGGCCTCTACCAATGTCGGCATTTTTATCATATATCTCAACCGAACCATTAACATTCGCCATACTCTGTGGCTTGGGCGCGGTCATCTACGGTGCTATCTCCGTTAAATGGATTCTTGCTCAACCCGAAGGCAACGAGCGTATGCGAGAAATCGCTTCAGCCATTCAAGAAGGAGCTAGCGCATACTTAAATAGGCAGTACACAGCCATCAGTCTGGTGGGGGTAGTTCTTTTTGTGGCGCTCTGGCTCGCGCTAGACTCGGCCACAGCCATCGGCTTCCTGATCGGAGCATTGTTATCTGGTGCTGCGGGATATATTGGAATGAATATATCTGTTCGATCAAACTTGCGTACCGCAGAAGCTGCTAAAGAAAGTATGAACGGAGCGCTGCAAGTAGCATTCCGCGGCGGTGCAATAACCGGGCTACTTGTTGTGGGACTTGGACTACTAGGAGTAGCCGGCTACTACGCTTACCTAGGTGGAACTGAAGGCGGCAAACACGCCCTACACGCCCTGATTGGACTTGGTTTCGGCGGCTCCTTAATATCAATTTTCGCTCGACTTGGGGGAGGAATCTTCACTAAAGGAGCGGATGTAGGGGCAGACTTGGTAGGGAAAGTTGAAGCTGGGATACCCGAAGACGACCCCCGGAATCCTGCAGTTATTGCAGATAACGTTGGAGACAACGTTGGTGACTGTGCTGGTATGGCAGCCGATCTTTTCGAAACCTACGCAGTGACTGTCATTGCTACCATGCTTTTAGGGTTCCTAATGGCTGACACAGTTGGAGCCAACGGCATTATTTATCCATTAGTTTTAGGTGGTGTTTCTATAATTGCCTCCATAATTGGATGCTTCTTTGTAAGTGCTAAGGAGGATGGTAGCGTTATGGGAGCTCTCTATAAGGGACTGGTCGCAGCTGGCATCTTAGCTGCAGCTGCCTTTTATCCTATCACGCAATCTTTGATGGGTACTGATGCCGTCAGCGCGAACGGTCTCTACGGATGTGCACTAATTGGCCTCGCGCTAACCGCAGCGTTGGTTTGGATCACAGAGTACTACACTGGTACAGACTACCACCCTGTTAAGCATATCGCTGAAGCTTCTGAAACTGGACACGCTACCAATATTATTGCTGGCATAGGTGTTTCGATGAAGGCTTGCGCTTTGCCAGTAATAGTCATCTGTGCAAGTATTTATTATGCGCACGCATGGGCTGGACTTTACGGTATAGCTATTGCAGCAACGTCAATGCTGTCAATGACTGGAATAATCGTAGCTTTAGACGCGTTTGGACCAATCACTGATAATGCCGGTGGTATTGCTGAAATGGCAGAACTACCCGCTGAAATCCGGGTCATTACTGACAAGCTTGATGCGGTCGGTAACACGACAAAAGCTGTGACAAAAGGTTATGCGATTGGTTCAGCGGCATTAGCTGCGCTAGTGTTATTTGCTGACTACACAGCAGGACTTAAAGACGCTAACTTAGAGGTAATTTTCCTGCTTTCTGACCATGAAGTGGTAATAGGACTGTTTCTCGGAGGAATGGTGCCGTTCTTGTTCGCAGCGATGGGAATGGAAGCAGTAGGAAGAGCGGCAGGATCGGTCGTTCTAGAAGTGCGTCGACAATTTAAAGAGATCCCAGGCATTATGGAAGGAACTGGAAAGCCAGACTACTCTCGAGCGGTCGACCTTTTAACCAAGGCCGCGATCAAAGAAATGATAATACCCTCATTGCTACCGGTGATCGTGCCGGTCTTGGTCGGACTGCTGCTCGGTCCTAAAGCTTTGGGTGGATTACTTCTGGGGACGATAATTACAGGACTTTTTGTCGCGATCTCCATGACTACCGGTGGGGGAGCTTGGGATAACGCAAAGAAATATATCGAAGACGGAAATTGCGGTGGCAAAGGATCTGAGGCGCATAAAGCAGCCGTCACAGGTGACACAGTAGGCGATCCGTACAAAGATACAGCGGGGCCCGCGATTAACCCATTAATTAAAATCATTAATATAGTTGCGCTGCTTATTATTCCTTTGCTTTCAGCCTAATGGAATAATTACTTGTGTCATGTGAAGCCCCAGTTTTTCTACTGGGGCTTTTTTTTGGATCAACACATTGTTCTCAAAAAATATTCGTTATACTCGGTGATAGGGAAGTCCCTCGGAAATAGACCATGCGCGATAAATCTGTTCAGATAAAATAATTTGCACTAATTTGTGCGGAAACGTTAACTTCGATAGAGACCACCTTTCCTCAGACCTAGATAGAACGCTTTCGTCTACCCCATCAGCGCCCCCAATTACTATTGCTATCTTCCTCCCGTCGTCTCTCAATATCTGTAGCTTTACGGCCAATGATGCGCTCGTCATGTGGGTGCCACGACTATCTAAACAGATTAAGTAACAATTTTTAGGTATGTTCTTTAGTAGTCTAGTTCCTTCTTCAGCTTTCCTCCGCTGCGCATTCTGTTTGTTAGATGAAGGTGCGAGGTACGTAAACCGAAGGGAAAAATTTTTCGGCAACCTTTTTTCATATTCCTTACAAAGTGCCAAGATCGATTCCGGGGGCCGTCGACAAACGGCGAATATATCTAACATCATAATCTGGTCGGCCTAAAGTGTCCTATGTACCGACATGACCTTCCCACAGACGCTCTAATTGATAAAAGGCCCTCGTATCAGGGTGCATAATATGAACCAATACATCTCCGGCATCTACCAAAACCCATTCGTAGCCCATTTCACCCTCTATCCCATGAACTAAATAGCCGGCGTCTTTTACTAGGGTCGACACCCTCTGGCTTAAGGCCTTAACTTGGCGAGTAGAAGCGCCTGTCGCGATCACCATATAGTCTGCAATGGTTGTCATGTCTCTTACTTCGAATACTTTTAAGTCTAAGGCCTTACCGTCAGATAAGCCTTCTAAGATAATTTCACGAAGATTACAGGAATTTTTCGTAGTTGAATTAGTCATAACTGATACAAGTTCTTTTGCTCAATAAAATGCGCCACCTCTTCTGATACCAAACCCATTAATGACTCACCTTTTAAAATGTTGCAACGAATTTTAGTGGAAGAGACATCCATTAACGGCGCTTCCAAAAAATAAAGCACTCCACACTTTTTAGTATGTAAGCTGGTTACACTCTTCGAAAGCGCACTCTCAAAGGTAGACTTTAAGTGGGCGGGAATGCCGTTATGTGAATTCGGGCGGCCAGCTACTACAATATTGACAATGCTTAGTAATTTATCATACGACCTCCAGCTATCCAGTTGATCGAACGAATCTTTCCCCAAAAGTAAACACAATGATCTCGTTGGATATTCATCACGAAACGACTGAAGAGTTTCTACAGTATAGCTCACTCCACCCCTACTAATTTCTGTTTCGTCTAAAAAAAATGGAGGGCGCAATGCCCTTTGAAGCATTTTTAGTCTGTCCTCTAATCTTGTCAAACTAGCCTCCCTGTGCGCGGGCAAGTTCAGAGGGATAAACCGCACCTGCTCAAGCCCGATTAAATCAATCGCACTTTTAGCTAAATTAAGATGGCCTAAATGTACAGGATCGAAACTTCCTCCGAACAAGCCGATAGGCATTAAGGAACTAGTCAATCGAATCGTCTCTTATACACAAGAACATGACTATCGACGGACGTCTCCGTCTCCGAGCACAACCCATTTTTGACTCGTAAGCCCTTCAAGCCCCACAGGACCTCGCGCATGAAACTTATCCGTACTTATGCCTATCTCTGCCCCCAAGCCATATTCAAACCCATCAGCAAATCGTGTGGAAGCGTTTACCACGACCGAACTGGAATCTACTTTCCGAATAAAGTCGCGAGCGTTTTTCCTATCTTCGGTGACTATCGCGTCGGTATGCCTCGAACCATACTCCGCGATGTGACTGATCGCAGCGTCTAGATCATCCACAATTTTAATAGATAAAGTCGGGCCTAGATATTCTGTACCCCAATCCGTAGAACTGGCTGCTAAAATCTTAGACGAAAATTTTCTAGTCCGATCACAACCTCTTAACTCTACAGCAAGGTTGTTATAAGACTCTATCAATCTCGGAAAAATATTTTTAGCAGCGGTTGGCGTCGCCAACAACGTTTCCATAGTATTACAAGTCCCAAATCGCTGGGTTTTAGCATTCAATGCGATATCATGCGCCTTTTTTTCGTCGGCCGAATCATCTAAAAATACGTGGCACACCCCATCGAGATGTTTAATCACTGGCATTTTTGCTTCGGTACTCACAAGCTCGACTAACCCCTTCCCGCCACGGGGAATCACCACATCTATATGCTCAGAGAGATTCAACATAACATTAACCGCATTTCTATCTTTACTCTCAACTAGTTGTACCGCACCTCTAGAAAGTCCAGCGGCCGTGATAGCCGAGGAGGTCACCTCGGCAATAATTTTGTTTGAGAAAAAGGCCTCTGACCCACCTTTCAAGATTACTGCGTTCCCAGATTTGATACATAATGCAGCCACGTCAGCAGTTACATTTGGGCGTGACTCATAAACCACACCTACCACGCCCAGAGGTACTCGCATTCTTCCCACATCGATTCCTGAAGGTCTTGAAACTATATCGGTTACAAACCCCACAGGGTCTGGTAGAGCCGCCACGGAAAGCACCCCCGCCACCATGTCACTCACTCTTCGAGGGCTTAACTTAAGTCTATCTATTAGCGCATCGTCTAGCCCAGACGCCATCTCAATATCACATTCATTCGCTTCCAGAATAATAGATTCTGCATCACCCAATGCCTCAGCCATAAGTCGGAGAGCGTTATTTTTATTATCGGTAGATGCAATAGACAATACGCTCGCTGCGTCCTTACTCCGCTGGCCCAGATCCAGTAAATAGGCTGTCAAAGATTCGCTACCCCCGCCCGTATCACCTCGCTTATTCATAATAATCAGTCTTTAACCATTAACTTAGAAAACGACATCATATCGCAGATATTTAACGAAAGGATTTCAATCTCATCCCATACGCTGCCTAGCCGCGCGCCTTTTATTACGGTATCAATATAATTCGCATGCAGAAGTAACGTCAGTACTTGTGCGGCAGTAGCCTTCTGTATAAATATTTTAAACGCATCTTTTCGTGGCCCCCAGATCCTAGCGCTATCGATAATTTTCGAGACGGAACCCCCATTTTCTGCCTCTGCAATAATAAGAGCTAGTGCACGCAATTCTCTTACGATAGCCCAGATAATCAACACTGGTTCAATACCAATTTCTCTCAACCGCCGAACAACTCTTAGCGTCCGATACAAATCGCCTCGTAATAGAGTATTTGTTAAATCATATATATTAAAACTACCACTATCATTCATTGAACCGACAATATCGGCTTCCTCAATTCTGTGCCCAGATGTCGCTAGCGCAAGTTTTTCTAGCTCTTGCGAGGCAACAAGTAGATTACCCTCAACCCGTTCGCAAAAAAGCTGAAGAGCCATTTGTGAGAATTCCATCCCAAGCTCTCCACCAGTCGCGACAATCCAATGCGATAACGCAGAACTATCTAGCATTTTCGATTCAAAAAAAATACTACCGGACTGGAGAGACTTGAACCATTTAGCTTTTTTTATCGAGGCCTCATTATTTTCTAAAACAATCACAAACCGATCATCAGAATTATCGTTCTGAGTAATTTGATCAAGAACGGATACTCCCAACTTATCTGGTTTTTTTGAACCCATCCGAACTTCTATTAATCTTTTTTCGGAAAATAGAGACATCGAGTTTATTTCAGCACCAAGGGATTCCCAATCAGACGGGCCAGAGACATGACAAACTAATCGCTCAGTGATGCTCTCCTCATTAGCCTTGTTTCTAATGACATCCAAACATTTCATTAACTGGACAGGTTCGTCACCAAATAAAAAGTAAAGTTTATCGAGCTGAGCGCTTGAAAGACGCTGCTTCAGTGTGGCGACAGACATTTTCATACCGCTCAGCGCGCCTGATAAGATCTAAGTGCAGAGACAACTCGTGAAGTTAGCATAGCAACGGTTTCCTCTGTTATAGCGCGCCTCAGTACTCTCTCATTTTCGTTAGTACCGTAAATCGATGTCTCATCAAATATGAAATCTTTTCGGGTTGTATGAGTTTCAACCGGTAACACTAATGCGCCAGAGGCCGTGCGTAAATCAAAATCTACCTTAATTATCAACTCAATCTCGCGAGCCTTTCCGGTTTGAGTCGATACTGACAATAGTCTTCGTTCGTACCTCTCATTTGAAACGGCCAGGATAAAATCTGCTTTTGCTCGACCTAAAAGATCAATATCATGGAGTGCCAATTGCCTGCTCAACGAATTCGAAACATTAACAGCATTTTTTTGCTTAACATGAACCGAAGCATCCAGACTATCGTAAACTGTTGTCCCACGAAGACGCCAACCGCCACATGCACTAAGTAATGCGCATATTACTAATATCACCAAAATATGTCTCAAATTGAACATCTTTAGTCGCTCGCTACTATATTTACCAGTTTGCTGGGCACGACAATCATTCTGCGAATAGTTTGATCTTTAGTAAAGCGCTTTACATTTTCGTCTTCAAGAGCCATCGATTCGTAAACTTCTTTCGTCGCGTCGACAGGAACACTGATGATAGCTCGCTTACGTCCATTAACTTGAACAACTATATTAATCTCCGAAGTAACTAGAGCTTTCTGATCGGCTTCCGGCCAACCAACTAGCAAAAGATCTTCATGCGAACCCAAATTACGCCAAATGGCGGCTGCTATGTGAGGAACTACCGGTGCGATAAGTTTACATACAGTTTCAAATCCCTCCTGTTTAATCGCAAGTGTGTCATTATCATCAGCATTCACGCTGCTTAAATGGTTCACTAGTTCCATCACGGCCGCTATAGCAGTATTAAACTTATAACGTCGACCAATATCATCTGTTACCTTTACGATAGTTCGATGAATATGCCTTCGTAATTCTTCTAACACGGGATCAAGCTCATCCGTCTTGTAAGTTCTTATATTTTGTTTAGTCGATTTGGCATGTTCAAAAACCATTCTCCAGAGAGACTTTAGAAATCTAAAAGATCCCTCCACCGCAGTATCGGACCATTCCAAAGTTTGTTCTGGGGGCGCAGCAAACATCGTATATAATCTAACCGTATCAGCGCCATACTTCTCTATTAGGGCTTGTGGATCAACTCCATTGTTTTTAGATTTTGACATTTTTTCTATCGGGCCAATGTCGACCTCGCGACCATCAGCCTTTAAAACACCACTTAATGCCACACCTTTGGAATCAGTTTTTATCTCCACCTCCTCAGGCGAAAAATACTGTCTTCGGCTATTACCCATTTCTCGGTAATATGTCTCTTTACAAACCATGCCTTGAGTTAGAAGTTTCTTAAAAGGTTCATCTGAGCTAACCAATCCAGCGTCTCGCATTGTTTTATGGAAAAAACGGGCATACAGAAGATGTAACACAGCATGTTCCACTCCGCCAATATAAATATCGACAGGCATCCAGTAATTAACTCTTTCATCTAGCATCATCTTTGCTTGATCTGACGAGCAAAATCTAGAAAAGTACCACGAAGATTCGAAGAAAGTGTCGAACGTGTCGGTCTCTCTGCGTCCGACAGTCCCATCAGGTAAAACTGTCTCAACAAACTCTTTGATATTGGATAGTGGGGTTCCTTGCCCATCGTCTGGCAGGGCCACAGGCAACATATCGTCCGAGACTGGGATTTCTGTTCCATCTTCGCTATACATCACCGGTATAGGACAACCCCAATAACGTTGCCTGGAAACCAGCCAGTCGCGCAGACGGTACTGTACCCGACGAACACCCGTTCCATTCGACTCCATGAGCTGAATAATCGATTCGCAGGCATCTTCAAAGCCTAGCCCCGAGTGGACGCCACTTTGTACAAGATTCCCTTTTTCAATATATGCACGCTCAGAAATATCAGGTATTTCACCATTCCCGCATGATATAACGGGCCTAATAGGTAAATCGTATTTTTTAGCAAAATCCCAATCTCTTTGGTCGTGGGCCGGTACTGCCATGACTGCGCCAGTCCCGTAGCTCATCAACACAAAGTTTGCCACATAAACAGGGATAGACTCATCGGTAAGGGGGTGGCGAGCATTTACGCCTAATGGAATACCTTTTTTCTCCATTTTTTCAAGGGCAGCTTCGGTTGTAGACTGCAACTTACATTCGTTAAGAAATTCTGCGACCGCATCGTCATCAGCAGCAGCAGACAAAGCGAGTGGGTGCTCGGGTGCAACTGCCATGTAACTGACGCCATACAAAGTATCTGGCCTCGTCGTGAAAACCTCGAGCGAGTCATCCAGCCCAATTAACGCGAACTTCAGCTCCAAACCTTCCGAACGACCTATCCAATTCCGCTGCATGGTCTTTACCGCATCCGGCCAATCCTCGAGATTATCTAACTCATTTAACAATTCTTCTGCATAAGCCGTTATTTTAAGAAACCACTGTGGGATCTCTTTCCTCTCAACTAGCGCTCCCGATCGCCAGCCCCTGCCATCAATTACCTGCTCGTTAGCGAGAACAGTCTCATCCACTGGATCCCAATTAACAGTCGCGGTACTTCGGTATACTAAACCTTTCTCATAAAGCCTCAAAAAGAACCACTGTTCCCAACGATAGTATTCGGTTTTACAAGTCGCTAACTCTCGTTGCCAATCGTAACCAAAACCCAATCGCTCCAACTGAGACCTCATGTACGCTATATTTTGATCTGTCCACTTAGCCGGATGTACGCCGTTCTCTATGGCTGCATTCTCCGCCGGCAAACCAAATGCGTCCCAACCCATAGGCTGCATTACATTTTTTCCGTTCATCCTCTGAAATCGTGCTATCACGTCGCCTATGGTGTAGTTTCGAACATGGCCCATATGCAGACGGCCGCTAGGGTAGGGAAACATGCACAGACAATAAAACTTCTCTCGTTCTGAGTCCTCTGTTGCCCTGTACGCGCCTCTAGCCTCCCAGTCACTCTGAAAAGCCTCTTCTATTAAACCGGGATCGTATCGTTCAGTTAAAAAATCTTGCATCTAAAAATCTCATGTTTTATCGACATAAACTGCACTCTGCCGAAAGATAACTATAATCAAGTAAACAGCTAATGCGAAGGCAACCAGAAAGAGCCTCAATCCAAAGCATACAAGATTATCGCGCAAACAACCAAAAGCCGAACCCACAAAACTGCAATGCCACTTAGCGTGACCACAGAAAAACAAATGCCGCTCGAATGCATACATTAAGAAAATTAATTCATTATAAATTGTAACAAAACCGTCATTATTTAGTTAATATAATTGTGAATAAGCAAAACATGCGTACGCTAAGCAATGACCGCAGAAATTCTGATAGTAGAAGATGAGCCCGCCATACGACAAATAGTCGCGATGACAATGTCACACGAGGGTTTCAAGACAACAGAGGTTGATGACGTAACTGGAGCGGTCGAATCGTTAGCAACCATGGTGCCTGATCTTATCATTCTAGACTGGATGATGCCCGGTTTAACAGGCTTAGAGTTTACTAAAAGAATAAAAAAATCACGCAGAACTAAGCACATACCTATCATTCTATTAACCGCAAAAAGCCAAGAACATGATAAGGTAGCAGCATTAAATTCCGGCGCAGATGACTACATCACTAAACCATTCTCCGCAGCTGAATTAGTGGCGCGGGTTAAAGCTGTATTAAGACGAGTCAACGTCTCCAGCGATCGCGAAGTCCTCAATGTCGGAAATATAAAGGTGGACTTAAGATCCCGTCGTGCGTTTTGCGAAGGCGCTAAGTTAAACCTTAGCCCGCTCGAGTTCAAATTGTTAGAATTTTTTGTCAGTCATCCAGAACGGGTCTTTACACGCACACAATTGCTCGATCAAGTTTGGGGCACTAACACATTTATAGAGGATAGAACTGTCGATGTACACATACGTAGACTACGAAAAGTTTTGAGTCGCCACGAATGCTCCGATTACATTCAAACCGTAAGGGGCTCCGGCTACCTTTTTACCGAAACCGTCGCCTGACTTAATGCAAAAAAAAAGCCATACTGGTAAGTATGGCCAACATCTTTATTTATCATGAAAATTTCTGACCTCTGGCGCCTACTCCTTTACGTAGCATTAGGGGCTGCCCTCGGAGCACTTGGCGGACAAGTACTTTTAGGAGTAGCCTTATCACTACTGGCCTATATTTGGGATTTACATCGCAGTCTAGTCGGTCTTCTGAACCAAGTAAATGGAGTAAGTAGTGACCAAAGCCCTAAAGAATCGGGAGTATTTGAGGAGATCAATTATTCGATAAGTAAATTGTTTAACAGGCATAAAAGCCGCAGACAACGTTTAACGGCGGTACTAAGACAATTCGAGCAAGCTACTGCAGCTTGGCCCGATGCAATTGTGATACTCAATCAGACTGACGATATTGAATGGGCTAATCCCGCAGCCAGACATTTGCTCGATGTAAGATGGCCTGAAGATAAAAAACAACGAATCACTAACATAATACGCATTCCAGCACTTCGAGAATTCATTAGTTCAATTGGCAATACTGAAGAACAGACTGTCGATATAATTAGTCCACTAAAGCCAGATGTGCATCTAAGTGTATTAATGGTGCCCTACAGTAAAACACACAAAATTTTTACTGCACGAGACGTCACAGAGATTTACCGAGCGATAAAAGTTCGAAGTGACTTCGTCGCAAACGTATCGCACGAGTTGAAAACACCTCTTACAGTGTTTCGTGGCTATTTAGAAGCGCTAACCATGCAGTCGGATATCTGTCCGCCAAGCTGGCAACCCGCTTTAAAACAAATGACCGAACACGCATTAGAAATGAGCAGTCTTGTAGATACGTTACTCAACTTATCACATCTCGAGGAAAGTCAAATACCAGCTGACTCAGAACCGATTGATATAAAACTGCTTCTTGAAGAAGTCGTCAAGGCGACCAGTCAAATTTACAAAGAAAAAAATCACGCCCTAACGATTCATATTGATTCTCAGAAGCAATTGACCGGATCGAGAGTGGAACTTTATAGTGCTGTGTCGAATCTTACTTTTAACGCTGCACATTACACGCCAAAAGATGGGACGATTTCAATACGATGGTATCAACGAGATACGTACCTAGTCCTAGAGGTGAAAGACAATGGCATCGGAATTGCTGAGGAGCACTTATCACGTATAACTGAGAGGTTCTACCGAGTTGATAACTCTCGAACGAGAACCGAGCAGGGCTCCAAAAACGGCCTGGGCTTGGCGATTGTAAAGCATGTCGTTAGAAGACACAGCGCATTGTTGAATATTAGCAGTGAACTGGGCAAAGGGAGTTGTTTCTCGATTAAATTCAAACAATAGTCGACTCGTGTCTCTGATAAGCCGTCGCTAGTTCCCGATTTATTCTGACGATCGAATTTCCGCCTGAACTTGTTCCAAGGACACGTGCCGTACATTCTTTCCTTCTACTAGGTAAATCACGTTTTCAGCAATATTATTAGCATGATCACCAATTCTCTCCAAGGCCCTCACAGCTAATATCGTATCAAGGCAGGTCGAAATCGTCCTCGGGTCTTCCATCATATAAGTCATCAACTGTCTCATAATAGCACCGGTTTCCGTATCAATAGCTCGATCCTCAAGAGCGACTTTAAAAGCTGCTTCTGAATCCATTCTTGCGAACGAATCCAACGAATTTCTCACCATAAGTGCGACGTGTTTACCAAGCGTAGCCGCGCCACGATAATAACTACCGGCAACTAAGACATTATCTTCGTGCAAAATTAGACGTGCAATCTTTTCGGCCTCATCGCCCATCCGCTCTAAATCTGTAATAGTCTTGCTTACAGCCAAAACTAGTCTGAGATCGCTTGCGGCTGGTTGCCTCCGCGCCAAAATATCAGTGCAGTCATTATCGATTTCAACTTCAAGTGCGTTAATTAAATAGTCGCTCACCGCCACATACTCGACCCCCTCGACTTCTCCCTTTGAAAAGTAGGCTAAAACTTTTTCTAAATGCTGTTCGATGAGACCACCCATTGCTAGCACTTTGGAGCGAATATCTTCCAACTCATTGTCAAATTGTTGAGAAATATGATTGGGTAGTCTTGAACTGGTCACGCGCTTTCTCCTCTATTTAGAAATCGGAATCAGTAACCCTAAAATCCTAGGATACTATCTCTCTAGCCATAACGGCCGGTGATATAATCTTCAGTCTGCTTTTTCTCGGGCGTCGTGAAAAGATTTTTTGTATCACCAAACTCTATTAAGTCACCAAGATACATGAACGCCGTATAGTCCGAAACACGCGCCGCCTGCTGCATATTATGAGTAACTATAACTATCGTGTAGTCCTTCTTCAATTCAAAAATTAATTCTTCAATTTTAAGAGTAGATATCGGATCCAGCGCGGATGCGGGTTCATCAAGCAAAAGCACCTCTGGCTCTATCGCGATAGCTCGTGCAATTACTAATCTTTGCTGCTGCCCACCCGATAGGCCAAGCGCAGATTCATTCAGCCTATCCTTAACTTCTTCCCATAGCGCAGACGCCTTAAGTGCTTTTTCTACAGCTTCGTCTAAAACTGTTTTTGAAAAAGACCCTTGAATACGCAAGCCATAAGCAACATTGTCGTAAATCGACTTAGGGAATGGGTTTGGCTTTTGAAAAACCATACCAACCCTTCTGCGCAATAGCGCAACGTTCACCGAAGGGTCAAAGATATCTTCGCCTAGAAGATTTATTTTCCCAGTTATCCTTACCGTATTTATCAGATCGTTCATCCTGTTAAAGCACCGTAGCAGCGTCGATTTACCGCAACCTGAAGGCCCGATAAAAGCTGTTACCTTTTTTTGAGGAACTCTCAAGTTAATTTGGTTTAGGGCCTGCGCTTCACCATAAAACAGACTCAAATCATTAACTTCGATAGAGATTGGTGATTCGCCTGTTTTCCCTGAGTCATCGGTTGAGTCCGACCGAATAGAACTAACATCAACTGCTATCTTTGGTTCCTCTTGTCTTATCTCACTTTCGACATTCATACTAAAATCCTTCAGGTATCGATGCCATCGTATTTTTCACGAAGGCGATTTCGAACAACTATAGCAGTTAGGTTAAGCGCAACGATTATCACAATCAACAACATCGAGGTGGCGTAAACTAACGGCCTTGCGGCCTCAACATTAGGACTTTGAAAACCCACATCATAGATATGAAATCCTAAATGCATAAACTTCTGATCCAAATGTAAATACGGAAAATTTCCGTCAAGTGGAAGGGAAGGGGCTAACTTAACGACCCCAACCATCATTAGCGGCGCCACTTCTCCCGCAGCGCGAGCAACGGCCAGAATTAATCCGGTAATCATCGCAGGCGTAGCCATAGGTAACACTGTTCTCCATAATGTTTCGGCTTTAGTCGCACCGAGCGCTAGGCTACCCTCTCTTATATTTTTGGGAATCCGAGACAGGCCTTCTTCCGTCGCCACAATAACTACTGGCACCGTTAATAGCGCTAAAGTTAACGAGGACCAAAGCAAACCGGGCGTTCCAAAGGTGGGCGCGGGGAGCAGCGCGGGGAAGAGCAATTTATCTATCGATCCACCTACAATGTAAACAAAAAAACCTAGTCCAAAAACTCCATACACGATAGATGGCACTCCAGCGAGATTATTAACGGCTATCCGTATAATTCTTGTGACCTTGCCTTGATAGGCGTACTCATGTAAATATATCGCCGCGATCACGCCAAATGGCGTCACGATCACTGACATTAGCAGCACCATCATTACAGTGCCAAAGATCGCTGGAAAAACACCTCCCTCAGTATTTGCTTCTCGAGGTTCATCAAGAATAAACTCCGCCATCTTCATGAAATAGTGCGATACCTTATCAAGAAGAGACATTTTATTTGGTTGAAAGACGTTCACCAAGGTACTAAAAGGTAACCTTAACAAATTACCGTTTATCGTTTCCGCCACCAACACATCCCGATCAATTTTCTTGTAGAGAGCACTTAGTTCTCCACTAAGAGAGGCATATAATGTATCAAGCTCATTTCGCTCAAGCTTAATCTCGCTATAGCGATTATCTGATAAAGGCACAGACGCCATTTCAAGTTTCCTTAATCGCAACCTTAGGCGTTCGAGACGATAGTTAACCCCGCCCATTTCTTTTTTTTCGATTTGTTTAATTCGTTTTTTAATCGTCCTTTTTCTATCTAACCTAATATTTATCTGAGTCCATAAACCATTCTCAAGCATAGTGATGGCTTTACCGCCCTGTTCAATCCCCAAGGCAGTCCCGTAAAAATTGCCCCACTCTTCCCTTTCTGCGGTGAAAACCTCAAGAGGAAAATCTCTACTTTGTATGTGATCATCCAAGAACCAATAGAAATCAAAACCATCAACATCTCTATTTCCTGTCTTCAATAGAGTACGGTCGACAAGTTCTTGCCCCTCGGCCACTTCAATCCCTGCAGATCTAACTTGATCTGCTGTCACCGTTTCGCGATCGACTATTTCGCCCAAACTAAACCTATCCGAGACAGTCGCGTCAAGCATTTGAAACCGCACTAGACTCTTTGGCCAAAAGTGTCCCATCCCTTCAACCATAATTAAAAAAAGAAGACCAAATACCATGATTAGACTAAAACTGACCGTACCCGCCGTTAACCAAATACCCGGATCACCACCGCGTAACCATTCCCTGAATGTCAATCTTTTGCGTTCCATAAATACTATAAACTCGAGTACTTTTCTCTCAAACGTTGGCGTACAACTTCGGCTATCGTGTTAACCATAAAGGTCACCAGAAACAACACAAGGGCCGCCAGAAATAAAATTCTATAGTGAGTGCTTGCTACTTCAGCTTCAGGCATTTCTACAGCTATATTGGCTGAAAGCGCCCTAAAACCCTCAAAGATATTAAGGTCCATAATAGGGGTATTACCGGTCGCCATTAACACTATCATTGTCTCACCAACTGCGCGTCCCATACCGATCATAATTGCTGAAAATATCCCGGGGCTGGCGGTAAGCAGGACTACCCGTAATGCTGTTTGCCAAGCCGTCGCACCAAGTGCCAAAGAGCCCATAGTTAACGATCTCGGTACGCCGAAGACCGCGTCCTCACTGATAGAAAAGATTGTCGGTATCACCGCGAAACCTATTGCCATACCGACCACCAACGAGTTCCTCTGGTCGTAGGTTATTCCCATTTCGGTACTCATCCAATGAGTTAAGCTACCGTTGAAAAATGTAACCTGAATAAAATCTCCCATTATTAGGCTCAGCCACGCCGCTAAACCTAAAACTGGCACCAAAAAAAGTGCCTCCCATCCCTCTAGATTAAATCTCTTCCATGACTCTGGAATTCGGTTCCATAAATATGCTGCCAAGATAATTAGTAATGGCATTACTAACAACGCCAATGTGAAACCAGGGAGTTTTTCCTCTAAAAGTGGCGCGAGCCAAAGACCTGCCAAAAAACCTAAAATGACCGTTGGTAGAGCAGCCATAATTTCTAGGGATGGCTTAACTACTGCACGCATTCGGGGAGTCATAAAATAGGCTGTATATATCGCGCCTAAAACAGCTAGCGGTATGGCAAACAGCATAGAATAAAAGGTCGCTTTTAGCGTACCGTATGCGAGCGGAGTTAAGCTAAATTTAGGCTCAAAATCATTATTTGAAGCCGAAGACTGCCATATAAACAATGGCTCTTGGCGACTCTCGTACCACACGCTATCCCATAACGCACTGAAAGATACTTCGGGATGTTCATTATATACCTCAAATATACCAATCTTACGGTCTGGGTCTGGCAGGCCGAAAATAACCGCGTCAGCCCGAGGGGACATAGACATAAAATTAGCCACCGAGCCCTCGCGTACTCCAAAATACACCCTTTGCTCAGCCGTAGCATGATAAATGGCAAAATTACCTGCAGAATCTCCTACCGCAAACCCTTTGCGATCGTACTCGGCAGCGATGGTGGTAACGCTGCCTTCCATAGGGGCAAATTCTCTTATTCTAACTAAAGAATATATATTGTCCCTATCTCGCACCGGAAACCACTGAGAAAGGTTCCCAGCGGTGTCTCCAATGATTATCGAGAGCCCGCCACTTAAAAACTCAAAAGTAGTGACTTTCGCGCCACCGGTCGCGGCTTTTACTCGGTCTATTAAGCTAGGAGCAGTCTTATCGGTGACATCATATAGTTCCAACATCCCATCTGAAAAGAGCACGTACAAATTCCTTTGCTCTACGTCCACAGCCACCTGTGAGATCGTCTTTCCTTCAAAATTTAAGTCAGAGCGCTCTATGCTAACGCTAACCTCCTCCTCTAAAAAAGAAGACTCTACGGAAAGACCCAAAATACTAACATCCGCGTCTGACGACACAGTCACAATAGTAGTCTCATCCTCAACAGACTGACCGGCTATCAACCTTATTGGAGCGAAAGACTCATCCACCAATACTGGGTCAAACAAGCTTGTCATTGTAGGGGTAATCTTTCTTAAGTCGTTAGGATAACTTATCGCGTAATCTGGCCTTAATACACGCACATATCCATTACTCGTGCCTAACAATAGAACTCGGCTTCTCAGATCGCCTCTCGCAAATGCAGTCAAAGAAGATGTATTTTCAGACAAAATCTTACCCGTTAGCAGGCTATCTCCCGAGCTCGTGTCGAAAAATTCATAGCCCGAACTGGATTTAACTTTGAGACCAATTTCGGCGTACTCTTCTAATGCCAAGTACAAAATATCATCGCTAGACTCATGCGCGTAATATTTGGCATCGCCGACCGTTGCTTCGGTAAACAAAGGGAAAACTGAATAAAACAAGAATACAAATATCAACGTTATCGCCGCTATGACGGCAACTCCGCCTAATCCCATTACATAAGAGAAAATACGATCTTTGAGTAATCGAAATTTTTCAAAACGACGATTCTTTTCAGTTATTAACAGGGAATTTTGCACAATAATTTAAACTTATCTCTACCATTCAGTTATACGGTGAGTAGACTAACGCTCATGTTACCCGCTAAATATAGAAAAATTATGTCGCGGTATACGTCATTGCCTATATCTAGAGCATAGTATTACAGTTATGTGACAGTTATGTGACAAATAAGGTGGGTCCTAAACTCACTTCAGAGCGGCTATATAGGCTATCCAAGCAAGGTCAGGATCTATCTGCCTTACCGGCACCATCTCCTCTGAGGCGTCATCATCTCCTGGCTGGGCGTATACGCGAACGTCAGAAAAACCGCTCTCTAACAATACTTCCTGAATCTCAGGAAGACTCCATAACCGCCAGTCATACGAAAAAGCTTTTTGGATTTTTGAGCGATCCGGAAATTGGAAATGAATGTAACACTGAAAATCTCCTGTAACTGCATTATAGCTCGCTTGATCCCAAATATATTTAAAATCACCAATATCGGTCTTCTCTTTAGTCACCCGGTAACTATCGCTACCGCCGAAGCAATCTAAAAAGAAAACTCCGTCGGACGATAAATTTTTCAATGCTTGCTTAAAATATTTTTTCAAAGTGCTTCTTTGCTTGAAAATCCAATAACTAAAATTCATCGCTAAAATAATATCTTGTCCTAACGAACTTTGGGTCAGTACATTTTCACAAACCAATTTAACCCGCTTCTTCTGAGCTGCATGTAAATTAGATATATGACGGTCAGTCCCCCAAGCCATTACATCATTGTCTAAGTCAACTCCTATCGCCTGATTATCACTTCGTCTAGTAACCCATTCGCTGCAAACTTGAGCACTACCACAGAAATCTTCCTTTAAAAATTGAGCTTTTCGTCCCCGTAGAGACTCAAACTCATCATCGACAAAATCAACTTCTGCTTCAGCGCATTGCACCGCTAATTCATATAATTCGTGCCGATCAGCGATGCTAGCCAGTGTCTTCTTTTTTGCGCGTCTTTTTGGTTTTTCTTTGGTTTTTCTCATTCGTTATTTACCAGTAGCTCACATCTACTTTTTAATTCAGTTAAATTATAGTCCATTAAGAAAATATTATACGTGTATAATCCCGCAAAATTTTACGATACTTCGAGAGCTAAATGAGTAAAAACCCTATAAAGTCGCTGGACCCCATTTCTGCACACAAGTTCTTAAACCAATACAATAATGCAGTACTTGTGGATGTAAGGTGCGAAATTGAGTACGAATATATCGGACATCCAGTAGATGCGATCAATATAGTTTGGAAAAAATATCCCGGTTGGAAAATAAATGAAACCTTCGCTGCAGAGGTCGATTTTGCGGTCTCAAATCTACGCAAATCTGCAAAGAAGACGCCTATCTTACTTATCTGCCGAAGTGGTGCCAGGTCTAGGGACGCAGCTAAATGTCTCTCTGAGAACCATTACGAAGAGCTTTACAATGTTGAGGAGGGCTTTGAGGGGGATAAAAATAGTGAAGGCCGACGAAGCTCTAGCAACGGCTGGCGCTTTCATGGCTTACCATGGATTCAAGACTAAATTTAAATTAACTGTAACTAATACATGCCGGCAAAATCATATATGTCCACTAAAAATCTCAGAAATCTTGCAATTGTTGCCCACGTCGATCACGGCAAGACAACGCTACTAGATGAGCTACTAAAACAAACTGGAACACTAGATTCTAGAAAAAACGCCGACGATACTCGAGTAATGGACAGCAACGCGATAGAACAGGAAAGAGGGATAACAATTCTGGCGAAAAATACGTCTCTGAGTTGGAATGACTTCCGCATCAATATCGTGGATACCCCTGGGCACGCTGACTTTGGAGGAGAGGTCGAAAGGATTCTGTCGATGGTAGACTCCGTACTCTTACTAGTTGATGCGGTAGACGGCCCTATGCCCCAGACTCGATTCGTCACAGAGAAAGCCTTCAAACATGGATTAAAGCCCTTAGTAGTTATAAACAAGTGCGATAGGGAAGGAGCGAGACCAAGTTGGGTTCTAGATCAAACCTTTGATTTATTCGACAGACTTGGAGCAAGTGACGAACAATTAGACTTTCCTGTCATTTACGCTTCAGCAATCAAAGGCTACGCTAAAACTGAAGAAACAGGGGCCGAAACAAATATGGAGGCCTTATTTCAGGCTATTGTGGAACACATCCCCGCACCGACTGTCGATTTATCCGGCCCCCTACAAATGCAAATTAGCTCATTAGACTATTCTAGCTATGTTGGAGCAATTGGCATCGGTAAAGTTAATCGAGGAAGTATTAGTCCTAATCAGTCTATCGTTATAATTGACAGAGATGGGAAATCGCGTAAGGGTAAAGTACTTGAAGTTTTAGGTTTCCAAGGACTGGAACGAGAAGCGAGAGATCACGCTGACGCGGGCGATATAGTTGCAATCACCGGAATAGATAATTTACGTATCTCTGACACCTTTTGCGATCCAGCTGTACCAGAGGCAATGCCTCCATTATCTGTGGACGAGCCGACAGTCAGTATGACTTTTGAAGTCTCAGATTCCCCTTTTGCAGGCAGGGAAGGGCAGTTTGTTACGAGCCGACAGATATTAGAGCGTCTTGAGCAAGAGCTAATCCACAATGTTGCACTCCGAGTTGAGAAAACAGCTGATCCTAAAACATTGATCGTATCCGGAAGAGGGGAGCTACATATTTCTATTTTAATAGAAAATATGAGGAGAGAAGGATACGCATTCTGTGTGGGGAGACCACAAGTCATCCTTAAAACTATTGAGGGAGTGATGTGTGAGCCATTCGAACAAGTAGTCATCGACGTACCCGAAGAATACCAAGGAGCTGTAATGGAACGAGTCGGAAATCGACGCGGTAAATTAGGTAATATGCAGCCCGACGGAACTGGGCGAGTCCGACTAGACTACTCAATACCAGCTCGAGGTCTAATTGGCTTTCGAACAGAGTTTATGACTGCGACTTCCGGAAATGGACTGATGTTTTCTAGCTTCGAAGACTATAAAGAAGCAGAACAAGGCATTATAGGAGCACGAAACAAAGGTGTTTTGATTTCTAACGGAGCAGGGAAAGCGCTGGCCTTCGCCCTTTTTAACCTCCAAGAAAGAGGACGTCTTTTCGTAAATCATGGCGATGAAGTGTTCGAGGGCATGATAGTCGGTCAACATTCTAGGGATAATGATCTAGTAGTTAATCCACTCAAAGCGAAACAACTTAACAATATACGCGCTGCCGGAAATGATGAGAATTTGATTTTAACGCCGCCTGTACTCTTCGATCTCGAGCAAGCCTTAGAATTTATTGCGGATGATGAGCTAGTTGAAGTTACCCCAAAGGCAGTTAGATTACGTAAACGTGAGCTGACGGAAAATTCCCGTAAGCAAACACTGCGCGGCGCTGAAAAATCAGCTGAGGCAACTGGTATTTGACATTCATTTGCGGGAGTGACAAAAATTTTGGATCGCAACTGAAACTGGCACAATACCTGTAGACAGGGTGATAGAGTAATGGTTCGTTCTAGCAATTTCTTGCCACGCCAAATGTTTTATTAACGTCACTTTCTCTTTTACAGCCGCCACTGGTAACATCGGTTTTTCCTGATTTAGCAGACCCCGTTCTGCGGTAAGTAATAGCATAGGCGTCTTTACCTTATCTATCATCGTCACCATACTTGGTGCCATTAGATCCCCTCCATCTTTCAAAACTGCATCTTTTGCGACCCGACTCTTGCATCTCCCACTTTCTGTAGCCTCTAAATCATACTCTAAGAAGTGCTCAACGCCCTCACTCCAATTTACAGGGTCGGTAAAAGACGGGTGAGCACGCCAAAAATTAAAATATGCCTCTTTGTCATCAAACTCTAAGGAAAGCCTATCTAGAGCTGGCCCTAAGGTTTTAAGAAGATACGCCTCAGGCGCAACATTCATCGGCCTAGGTAACGCAATACCACCATCCACTAGTATTAAACGCTCTAAATATTCGGGAAAATTCACTGCGAATTGCACTCCGATGTAGGCTCCCATCGAATGACCTACCAGCGTAACTGACTTACCCGAAAAATAATTTATTATCTGTATAAGATCATTCTCATGCGCTTTTAATCCGTACCCTCCGTGCACAGAACTGCTTGCACCGCGACCTCTCAGATCAGGAGCGATAATGTCATAGCCCTTATCATGTAAACAATTTGCGATGTCATGCCATGCCATATGGGAAGAAGAAATACCGTGCACTAATAAAATCCTAGGTCCTTCAGCTTTCCATCGCGCCACCGTCAATACGCCATCACTAATTGGAACTTCTAGCAATTGTCTTTCTGACTTCATGAGTCTTCCTTAAGCGGTAACTGAAAGCTATAGTATGCTTAGAATTCCAGCCAAACGTAAATATATGGATAACGTCCCAAATAAACTAATCATTGTTTACCACTCCAAATCCGGCACTGTAAAAAAAATGGCCGATGCAATTATTAGTGGTGCTACGGCTGTCTCCGGAACAACAGTAGAGCTAGTTAATCCTCTGAAAGTCACTCCTGAAACAGTAAAAACTTGCCAAGCTATTATCATTGGAACTCCTGAA
>Ga0315315_10000893_pt1 | contig 26724 bp, 24 predicted proteins | sample M140m3416metaG_FD_203699 | JGI IMG/M metagenome (GOLD analysis project Ga0315315, IMG submission 203699) | Ammonia-oxidizing marine archaeal communities from Monterey Bay, California, United States - M1 40m 3416 | ecosystem: Environmental > Aquatic > Marine > Intertidal zone | place: USA... | reverse complement strand
TATCGTTATTTACCAAAAACTGAAAGATATGTATTGCCGATGCGTATTAGAATTTCAAAAGATAGTGAAAATACGGATATTAATTGTTCAAATACTTTAAAAGGAGCGAATGTAAATGAATTAAAAATGAAAACGATGGTAGTTCCATTTTAATAATAGTTATATGGTATTATATTTGTTTTAGTGTATATTTTATTCATAAAATAATTTTTAAGAATATTTTCATTATATTTGTATTCTTTATTTTTTTTTATATCTTCATAATCTTTATCTAAATAACCTTCGTCCAATATATTTTCTAATAAAATTTTATTTATATTATCGTGAATATATTCATCTTTAATAGAAATGTGATTATCGCAAGTTAAACAATCTATATTATCATTATTAAAACTGGTAATAGTAAATGAATTTGAATTATTAACATCTTTAAGATATAGATTATTATTAATATTATAATTAGATACATTACCAATTATATTAAAATAAATAATATGAAAATCGTTATTATAAAATATAATAAAATTTATATGTTTACCGAATAATTTATTTTTAGTATATAATAATAAATCTAAATTAAGTAATAAATTATTATTATTATTTAAATCATATTTAACAAATTTTAATACATCAGTAATAATATTAATATTATAATCTTTTAAAATAGTATAAATATATTTAATAAATTTAAAATAAATTTTATAATAATCTGAAGTATTAGTTGTAGTAATCCAATTAGACCATTTGATATTTTCAGTAATATGTATTATATTATTGATATTATTTTCAATATTAAAAATTTTTACTAATTTATTTTTGTAATCTTTATTATTAAGTTCAACATAGTCTAAATTACAATTTAAATAATTAAGATTATTATCTGGAATAGAATCTATATAATAATGCGGTTTGTAATTAGAATCTATAGATTTATAAAAAGATTTATGTAAATTGTTTGTATTATTGTGAAAAATAGTAAAATTTTCAATTAAACACTTTGAAGTTATAATAAAAATTATAATAATAATTAAAATAATAAGTATGGCTTTCATATTATTTTATCTTCTTAATATAATAGTATATTTATAAAAATGTATTCTAGAAAATACATTATTATTTTAATTTATATAACATTATTGTTACTACTATTTTTAATAAAACCTTCTTTATTATTTGATGAAAATGGTAATATAAAAAACTTTGGTTTCGAAAGTAATAATAATAAATCATTATTAAGTATAGAGATATTGATACCAATACTGGCGATAATTTCATATATAATATATATGGCAATAGATATTATATTATAATATGAATATAGATGAAAAAATAAAAGGTTTAATAAATTCAAATGATAAAATGATTAGTTTTGAAAGTTGTAAAATAATACATGGAAAACCGGGTATTGGTAAAAGTTATACAATAAAAAAAATATGCGATGATTTAAATTTAAATACAATATTAATAAATGATATAAATGTGAATAATTCAAATGAATTTGAAGATATAATAAATAAAACAGTTAATACAAAAAATTTCATAAATTTATTTAAAAATAATGAGGAAAGAAAAAAAATAATATTAATAGATGATTATGATGTATTGTTATCAATAGATAGAACAATAAATAATACATTATATAATATATTATTAAATAAAAAATTAAAGAATATCGGTATAATATGTATATGTAATAGTGAATTAATAAAAAAGATAGGAAATATAAAGAAAAAATGTGAGATAATAGAATATAAAATAGAAAATAAAAACGAAATATTAAAAATATTATCATTAAATAATAAAATAAATAAAAAAGAATTAGAAAATATTATTGATAAGACAAATGGAAACATAGAACAAGCACTAAAAATGATAAAATATAAAGATTTAAATTTGATGGATGAAGTTGATAATATTGAATATTTATATAAAGAAAAATGTAAGTTGGATAATATAATTAATATAATAGTAAAAGAATTATGGTTAGTACCATTAAGATATCATGAAAATTTAATAAGTGAATTAAAAAATAGAAAAATAAAGATAGTAGAAAAGACAGAAATATATAAAAAGTTTTTATTAAATTTATGTTATTTTGATTTACAAATTAATTATGGTTTAATAGATAATGGTATAAATATAATAAGTAATAATATATTTGAGATAACAAATATAGAGTTAAAAAGGAAAAAGACAGAAAAAAAAAAGGATAATTTTACAAAATTATTAAGTTATTTATCATTACAAAAAAAAATAATAAAGAAGGGATATATATATAACGAGAATTTTTATCAAATAGGTAATTACCATATAAATTCTATAAACATAAATTTATATGTATAGAATAGATAGATAATATATAATTAATGTCAGAGGGTCAAAATAATAGTATATTTAATTCTGTAAGTGATTCTACAAATAATGCCGTAGATAATGTTAAAAGTACGAGTAAAGAAGTATATGATAAATCATTAGAAACAATAAATAGTCTTGGAAGTAGACCGGAAGCAATTATAGGATTGATATTTGTAATATTATTCGCTTGTATAATAGCATATATGATGTATAATTATATAACAAAAACAATTTTACAACAATCTAAATTAGTTATATCACAAACTAAATTACCTGTATTATGTAATCAAATAAATGAATATACACTAGAAAAAGAATTATCAAGTGGTAATGGGAAAAAAAGAACATATACTTTTTGGATATACATGAAAACACCATCATCAACATCATTCAAAAATATTTTATATATAGGTGAAAAAAATAATATAGGTAATAGAAATATACAAGTATTTTTAGATAGACAAAAAAATAAAATGTTTATTCGATTTAAAAAATCTACTATAGATGGTGTTCAACAAACTGATTATAGTTCAAGTGATTTAAATGATCAATTTAGTTCAGAATTAACAGCAAGTTATTCTGATGAATTCAAACAATATATGAGACAAGGAGTAGTAATTGAATATATACCTATACAAAGATGGGTACATATTGGTATAGTTTTGAATGATTATGGAAGCACACATGGGGGAAGTATTGCAACATATGTAGATGGTGAATTAGTAGGTATAGCAAATCAAGGAGAAGCTTGTAGAGGATTAGGAGCAACAACATTAACGGATATAACTTATGATTTTAATAATTTAGAAATAGATACTTTTAAAACATTGGTAATAGGTGGAAATATGGATTCTCAATCAGGAACTATTGGATTTCAGGGATTATTATGTAAGTTTTCTATTTTCAATTATGACTTGAATGATAGAGATATATATAATAATTATAATGAAGGTCCAATAGATGGCTTTATGGCTAAATTAGGTTTAGGAGCGTATGGAGTACGTAGCCCAATATATAGAATAGAGTAGTGATTTTTTTTATAATAAAATATTAAGATAAAATATATTTATTAAATAGAGTGATTAATAATAAAAATGATATCAAAATTATTACAAGTAATATTATCAATAACTATACTACTTATATTATTATTTATAGCGTTTATGGTTTATAATTATGAAAGAAATGATATATTAAAAAATTCAAAAAATATTAAAAAGAAAATTAAAATATTCGAAGGTATTTATGATTATTCTATAAATAATAAAGAAACATATGATACATATTCTGTTAATAAAAATTTGTATAAAGACTTAAGCCCATCTATAAATCAACGCGGTGGTGCTGAATATTCATATAATTTTTGGTTAAAGATTGATAGAGGTTCTATGCCTTCAACACTGGCAGACGATATAATATTATTTTTAAGAGGAAGTATATTGCAAGTTCCTTATAAAAATACACCATTAGCACAAGATATAGAAGGCAAAAATTGTATATTAGAGAAAAATGGAAAATATATATTAGTAAAAAATCCTTTAATAAGAATTGATCCAATAGGTTCTTCAATTATAGTTGAATATAATACATTAACTAATCCAGACTCATATAGAGAATCGGGAATTAGTAAAATAAGCTGTTTAGATAAGGATTCGTGGGACGATAGAAATAGAGGTTTATTAGGTATATATAATATGAATTCATCAGAATATAATAATAAATGGTTTATGGTTACAGTTGTATTAAGAGAAATAACTCCGGAAAATGATATATTAAATAAATTTAAAACCTCTTGTAAAATATACTTAAATGGTATTAAAATGTTAGATAGAGAGGTAGAAGCTCCTTATAATGGCATTGAAGACAATCTTGAAGGTTCGGCAGCAATGAAACATAATAATTCGCCTTTACATTTAAATCCCGGAGATATATTAAATCAAACTAATATTGATGCTAATCAAAAATTGTTTGTTAGTGAATCAAAATCGCCTTTACAAATGGCAGATTTAACTTATTTTAATTATTCAATAACAGATAATCAAATTAGATCATTATTTAATGGCGGTTTTAGTAAAAAACCTTTTGTACCAGCGGCACCACCTGATGCATTAGCATATCCAATAGCAGATATAAATAAAAATACATTATATAGTAATGTTAAGCCTTATTAATTTATATAAAAATATTAATATAAGTTAAAGTATATATATTATGAGTATTGGAGCAGGATTATTACAATTAATATGTACAGAAAATACTGATGAATATTTATGTGAAAAGGAAAATTCTTTTAAATATAGTTATGATAAAATAAATAAATTCTCAAAAATTAACTATCGTGTTGATTTTGAAAACTTACCAGTATTATATTCAAATTATACAACAGAAAAAATTTTTTATTCTAATAATTTGGCTAATAAAGGAGATTTATTAGAAAAATTATATTTTTGTTGTACTTTACCTGAAATATATGCTAGTAATTCTTTAAAATTTAGATGGGTAAAAAAAATAGGTTTAAAAATAATAAAAAGTATTGAATTTCAAATTGGTGCTACAACAGTACAAAAATTTACAAATCATTGGTTAAATATTGTAGAAGAATTATTAAATGATAATTGTGGTTATAATAAAATGATAGGTAATGTAGAAGAATTAACAAATCCACATTTAACTAATAATAAAAAAATTGTAATATCAAATAATAGATTTAACTTTTATTATTATCCAAATTCTGATAGAGAAGAAAATATACCATCTATAAGAAAATATGATTTAAGAATACCTTTACCTTTTTGGTTTAGTAAAGATGTTACAATGGCTTTACCAATATTATTATTTCAAAATAATCCAATAAAGATTAAAATAATATTAGAGGATAGTGAAAAATTATATCAAGTTTATTCTGAAAAATTAAATAGATATATTAGTCCTAGATTATATAATGATTTAGAAAGAATAAATAATTCACAACACAATGATATAACATTATCTAATTTTTTAAAAGAAACAAATAGTAATAATGTAATAGATATTAAAAGTCATTTACTAACAACAAATATATATTTAGATAGAGAGCAATATCGTAATTATAAAAAAAAGGTAATGCATGAATATTTATTTGATGACATAATAGAATTTAATGATGATTTGCGATTAAATAATAATGAACAAACAATAACATTAAATGTTATATCAAAACCATTAAAAGAAATATTTTGGGTGATATATAGAGATAATAATGACCATACTAATGAACATTTTAATTATACTGCTTCAATTAGTGAACAAGATAATTATGATATTTTAGAACACGCAACTTATAAAATAGCAAACGAATATTTAATATTTGAAGAAATTGATAATAATTACTTTGATAATATACAACCACATGAATATCATAGTAATATACCACGTAATAAAGGTATATATATGTATAGTTTTTCTTTAAATCCAGAAGGTAAAGATTCATCTGGACATTTTAATGCTGTTGTTGATAATAAATTAAAATTAAAAATAAAGACTTATAAAGATGAGGATGGTAATTATAATTTACAAAAAATAGTTGATCAAAAAATCGAAAATAATGATTTAAATTTAGGTGTATTAAAATATAAAATAAAGATATTTTTGGTATGTCATAATTTTTTAAATATAACAAATGGAACAGCAAATTTAAAATTAATATAATTGTAAATTATAGATATGGATTTGACATTTTTTATTATATGTGTTATATTAATTTATTTAATTTATTATTTAATTAACTGTATTCAATCTTTAAATAATGAATTAAAAGAGGTTAAAACCAAATGTATAAAGACTGAAAATGATATTCCTTTAGATGTTAATACTCCAAATGTTAATGATACACTAAGACAAGAAACTGTTACGTTAATAGATTATTTTAAAAGATTTTTAATTAAATAAAATTATATTTTTTTTCCATATATTTAATATATCTTTATGAATTTTATAAATATATATATAATTAAAGATATAATAAATATAAAAAATATATAAGATAATAAATACATTATTTTAAAAAATAATCTTGGATCTTTATCACATTTAGTTATTTTACTTAAATATAACCATGCTTTTCTTACAAACTTTGGTACTAACCAATTATTTGAATTTTCTGTTTCTTCAATAGTTTGATAAATTAAAGGTATATTATAGTAATATTTATTAAAATTGAAATATATTTGAAATAAATCCCAACAAATAAGATTTTTATAATTGTAATTTAAAACATTATTTCTATATTTTTTTGAAAATATAATAGAATGTGTATAAATATTAAAAATAGATTTATTAATATATAAATTATATGGATAAAATATAAAAGGAATTGTTCCTAAATAAAATGAGAAAGATGTATCTTTTTTGTTTAATATAAAGTTATCTATATTTTTAATGACATTTAAATCTTTTAATTTATCATCAAAAACAAAATCATCTTCTAGTACTAATATATTATTATAATTTTTTTTATTTGCATGATTAAAACATGTAATATTAGCGTCAATTAAATCTATAGCAGAATTAGTAACATAATCTCTCTTTTTCCCATTTTTCCACCCTTTATTGAATAATATATATATAGTATCTGTTGGGGAAATATTATTTAATTGATTTATAATATTATTATATCTATCATTATTACCTTCTAAATATATTATATATGTAGCATCGACGCTATTATTTAATATTCCATTAGAATAATTAAATTTTTTTAACAAATACGAATTACTCATTTAATATTATAAAATCTTAAATAATTAATAAAAAAAACACATAATTATACTAAATTATTCTTTACCCATTTATATATATCTTCTAAATTTCTTAATCCTTTATATTCAGATATTTTAACACCATTTTTCGTTAATTGTATATGAGGGAAACCTCTTATACCGTGTGTTCTACATAATTTATCATAGTCAGGAGTTTCTGGTCCAATTTCTACAGCATATTTTCCTAATTCAGGATGTACTTTTATTTTACCCCAAGTAGTTTTAAATTTGTTACAATGATGACAACCATTCATAGAATAAAATTCTAATTTAGTATCATCTTTATTTTCAAATTTTTCTCTACGTTTTTTAGAATAAAACTGTTCAATAACATCAAGTTGTTTAGACATATTATTTACTTTATTATCATTTACAAATAAAGGTATTGCTAATGCTAATAATAATAGTAATAATCCTAATAAAATAATAGTAGTTGAATTAAAATAACTATTTTTATTTACCATAATATCTATATATTAAAAAGATAATTTATTCATATTCAATTATATAAGAAAAATTTTCTTTAATATTATCTATAGTTTTTATATTATTAGATGTTAATACGATTCTTTCATTAATATTTAAATCTTTAAAATCATTCATAATTTTAATTGAAAAATTATTATCATATAATAACATAAAATTTTTCAATCTATATAAATTTATATTATTATTATTTATAATTATCAAAATTCTATATATATTATAATATTTATAAATGTAATCTATATAATTAAGAATATGTAAAATATTATTGAACATATATTATAAATTAATAAATTTCTTATATTAAAAATAATATAAGATTAAAAAATCATTAATAATTAAGTGATATGAATAATGATGATTTAATTAAAATAGATATTAGTGAATTTAAAAATAAATTTGATGATTATATTATAAAAAACATAGATTTAAATGATAAAATTATTGAAAAAAAAGAATTTTTAATTAATAATTTTGATTGTTTTAAAGATAAATATGATTCAAAATTTTTATGGGAGAAAAAAAAGAAAAAATTTACAAATATTAAATCAAACAAGAAAATACATACTTTTACAACAAATTTAACAGATACAAGTAAAAATAAAAAATCATTTATAAGTTTATTGAATAAACTAACAAGTAATAATAAAAAATCAATTATAAATGATATAGAAAGCATAATATCAACAAATGATAATTTAGAAGAATTAACAAGTATTGTATTTACAAATATATCAAAAAACTATAACGAATTATATTTAGATATTTTGTATATAATTTATAATAAAAATAATAAAATAATCGATAATTATTATAATGATTATATAAATACTAATAAATGGTTATTATTAAATGAATATAATGATGTAAATATAATGGATGAAAAAAATTATGAATTGTTTTGTGAATATAAAAAATTCAAATCAAATAATAAAAATATATTAAATTCATTACTATTTTTTAAATCAAATAATGATTTAATTAATGATTTAATTAATTATTTAATAGAAAAAATAATAGAAAAAATATTAATAAAAAATAATTTTAAATCATATGTTGTTAATTATTATTTAGAATTATTAGATATCTTTAAAAAACATATAACTAACGATAATTATAATAAATTAGAAGATTTAAAAATAAATAACTATGATAAATCAACAAAATTTTTATATAATAATTTATTTATTAAAGATTGACAACTTTTTTTCCTATATTATAATAGATAGATATATATATTAGATATGAATATAATGACACCCTCTTATATTGCGAACTTTATAATTAACTTATTTATATTTATATTACTAGTATCTGTATATACATATATAGAAAAATTAGAAAAATCTGGTAATTGCGAATGTGCTTTTAAATATCCTCATGTAGGATTTATAAAATCATTTAGTATATTTGCTTTAGTATTTGTATTATTTATTATGTTTGTACCACCTGGAACAATATTAGCCTCAATATTTGGTAAAGAAATAACAGGATTATACTTATTTGTAATATTTGTATTTTATATTGTATTTGCGGTATACTTATTTATGTGTATGACTTATACAAGAATGCTTATAACTGAAAAATGTAAATGTTCTGAAGATATTAGAAGAGAATTAATATTTGCCGGTTCAACAATTGAAATGATATTATTAGTATTAATGTTATTAGTATTATTAATATTCCCTATAATATTATCAAGTATATCAATATTCTTCACAAATGCTAAAAGTATAACAAAGGGTTTAGAATCTAACTTAAAAAATCCTGTAAAGGGAATTAAAGATGTACCTGCTAATTTATCAAAAGCGTCTTCACAAGTTAAATCAATTGTTAAAAAGACTGCAGAAGGCGTTAAATCATTAGGAAAAAAAAACTAAATATTTAAACTTCTAATATTTTTATTATTTGATTTCTTTTTATTAGATTTTAATATATTAATATCTGCTGTATCTTCTATAATTGAAGTTATTTCTTCATCACTAATTGATAATGTTTCAATATTATTTTCTCGTTTATTTGATACATTTATATTTTTATGTACACTATCTATAATTGAATCTATTTCACTTATTGAATCATTGTCATCATTTGATACTCTATTATTCATATTATTTCTTGCTGAACCACTATTGATATTATTAAATAAACCACTTACCATTCCAAATAATCCCGGTCCATTATTTTGAGTTGTTTGTTTATTGTTTTGTGGTAATATATATTCTTTTGCCGCTGCTTGTTGAAATTGTTTCATTAAATCAGGATTAGATTTTAATACATTTTCTACATCAGGTAATGGTTGTTCTTTAAACATTCTATTTGTTAAATGAAACATAAATGCACTTCCAGACAAACTAATAAATAATCTTAATTCAGGTGCCATTTTTTTACCAGAACTCTTATATTTTTCATGTAATTCTTCAAATATATCATCATAATCGTTAATATTATCATGAACTTGTTCAGACCATCCATCTAATTGTATAGTAAACGGGTCATATCTATTATTAAGATATTCTGAACCAGTAACAAAAGCCATAAGCATTTTTCTTTGAAAACGAATACTATTATCAATTTCTTTTTCTTTTAAAAGTTTAGTATATTCTAATTTCATTTCTTCCAAATCAGAATTTAAATTAAATTTAAAAGGAATTTTATATCCTCTTTGTTCTAATCTGTCTAATTGATAAATAATTTCTTTTTTTTCTCTTATTATTTCACTTTGAGAACTTTTATTTTCTTTTCTAACTATATCACTTCTTCTACTCGAAGTTGAACTTCTTGAACTTCCACCACTGCTACTTGATGCTTCAGATGAACTATCGCTACTTGATGATTTTCCTGATTTTTTTTTTACTGATGCTACAGAACTTCCAGATTCTGATGAACTATCACTTGCTGATGATACTGAAGCAGCAGAACTTACAGAACTTGCTGATGATGAAGAAATAATATCTTCACTTATTTTTTTTTTATTAAATATAATATCATCACCTGCTCTCAAACCAGAATTGTTGTTAGAATAATTATTTTTATTTAAATTAAATATATCATTATTTGAATTACTTTCAAAATTCATTATATATATATAATAAATTTATTATGTTTAAATAAAAATACGCATAACTATATAAGGTATTTATGTTTATAAATAAATAATGTCTAATATATATTTTGACTTTAATTTTAATAGTAATTGTTTAAATTATGTATCAATTAAATTAAAAAATGGATTAGGTAATCAATTATTACAATTAGGAGTTGCATATTCATATGCTATTAATAATAATAAAAGACTAGTTTTATTTGATGAAAATGTTTATTATAGATATTTATTTGATAATAAAATTGATATAATTATGAATACAAATAACTATGATATTTACAATGAGTTAATTAGTAATAATAATACTAATATATTATTAGATGGTAATTTTAGATCTTTTAATAATCTTAAAACAAATGATAATAGTACAAGAAATTTTTTAAGAAATTTAGTTTATTCCTCTAATAATTTAATGTATACAACTTATAATATTTATAATGCTTTGAAATCACATTTTACAAAAATAAATAATGTTTTATGTGATGACGATGATATAGTATCAATACATATAAATATAAATAACAATGATAAATTAGATATTAATTATTATAATAATGCTTTAAATATAGTAAATAGAAAAAATGTAATTGTATTTTCAGATAACATTGAATGGTGTAAAAAAAACATAATTAATGATAATTATAATATATATTATTCAACATTTTATCAAGATGAAATTGAATTTATTTTACTATCATTTATAAAACATAATATTGTATCAAATTCATTATATAGTATAATGGCGTCATATATTAGTTATTATGAAACTAAAAAAATAATTGTAGCACCAGTAAATAATAATAATACATATCACGAAGATATAACACATTATATTTAATAAAATATGGTTTTATTTATAAAAATAATTAACGCCCCCAACAGGGATCGAACCTGTGACCTAACGGTTAACAGCCGTTCGCTCTAACCAACTGAGCTATGAGGGCGGTGAATTTCTTCACAATATATAATATTGTTTAATCTTTATATAATTTTAACAAAAAATGATTTAATATATAATAATATTATTTAAGACTCTTGTCTTGGTATAGCAATGTTCCAAACCGAAATGATTTACGAAATCAGTGATATTGTTATTGATGTATCCAATATTAAGTATTGTGTAGGACCTTGTAATTCAAAAAAAGAGGAACCAGAACCTATTACTATAAATAATAAAAAGAATTATATATTTAAACCAAATAATGGTGGTAGATATAAAGAATATATATATCAAATTGATAATGATCGTAATATTATATTAAAAAATGCGAGGATGTGTTATAATTGCAATAATAGATATCTAGAATTTATAGAGGAGGAACATATAGAAGGTATTATAAAAGACGGGAATATAATAAGGCAAAAACTTAAAATTTAAAAAGAGTACATGTTTATAATTTTTATAAATTTTTATAAAACATTTTATATTTTTTTAAATTTTATTAAACATGTACTCTTTTTAAATTTTAAGTTTATTTACTGAAAATAAATATCAACGTTCTTTCTTTATTTTTTCATACCATTTAATATATTTAAAATGTAAACTAACCATAGATATAGGAATCATTGATTTTTATATAAACTATACCTTAAATCAATATAAAAAAATAATTATATTAATAATAAAGGATGTCTTATATTACAAAATGTTTAATTACTCTTATTATGATTGAAACTGTAATGTGTTTTGATTGTAATTTATTTCCAATTTTAAATAAATTATTTAATAAAAATAAAATTAGATATAATAAAAAACCCAATATGAATTATTTAAAAGATAAACTTTATTTTGATAAAAAGGCTGAAAAAATTGTGGGTAAAAAAAAATAATATAAAAATAATATATATTTATAATATAGAAAGTTATGTATAATGTTTATTAAAATTAGTAATAAAAATTTTTCTATTACATTGTGTAAGTTATTTTTTAAATCTCCAATAAATAAATCATTGAGTAGCAGTGATTATAATTGGATTTATAATATGAAAAGATTTGATTATATTCCGTGTTCTTGTAATAATATAAGTGAATGTCGAAGTAAAAAAAAAGTAGACAAAAACATAAAAATAAACAATTTTGATATAAGTATGTTAAAACAAATTTCAAATTTAAGGGGAAATTATATATAAAATTTATATATATTTATTTTTATATATTATATGTATTATAATATTATTGGTATTCCTAAAGAATTAAAAAATAACGAATCGAGAGTTATTTTTAATCCTTTAGTAGTTAATAATCTTGTTTCTATCGGTTTTAAAGTTATTATTCAAAAAAATGCTGGAATTTTATCCAATTATATCGATAATGATTATATTATAAATGGAGCAACAATATATGAAACAATAGAAGAAATTTATGAAAATGCAAATATTATATTTAAAGTAAAAGAACCACAAGAATACGAATATAATTTAATAAAAGACTACCATACAATTGTTGGATTTTTTCATTTTGCTGGAAATACTGATTTAAGATTAAATATAATAAAATCACAGGCTTGTTGTGTAGCATTAGAGAGTGTAAAAGATAATAATGGTAATTACCCGATATTAAAAGAGATGTCTATATTGGCAGGAAAAAATTCATTAAATATTTCATATAATTTCTTCAATGAAAAAATATTTAATAAAAAACTTGTAATTATAGGTTTAGGCAATGTTGGTAATGCTTCTTTAACAGAAGCTTTATTAAAAAACTATAATAATATACATTTAATTGATATAAATTATTCTAAATTATATAATTTAAAAATAATTAATAAAACTCTTAATATATATGAATATACTCCTGAAAATTTAAATATCATAATGAAAAATGCAGATATTGTTATTGGCTCTATATATAATAATGTTAAAAAGACTGATAAAATAATAAATGATGAACATCTAAATCTCATGAATGATAATTCAATATTTATTGATGTATGTATTGATCAAGGCGGGATGACAACAAGATCTATAACAAAATCTTTAGATGATCCATATAATATATATAATAATAAATATATTTATTGTGTTCCCAATATTCCATCATTAAATGGTAAAGAGGCTACAGATATATTATCAAACATTGTTTATAGTTATTTTAATGAAAGTTTAAAGAGTGTAATGATAAATAATAAGAGTTATAAGGATATAATAATTAATGATAATATAGTTAGCAGTGCTATAAATATAATAAATGGTAATATATTAAATAATAATATATTATAAAAGACTAACTTTTACTTTTAATTGTTGGAATAATAGATAAATCACTTACTAATATTTTTTTGCTTTTGCTTTCATCTGGGTATATTTCATTAGTTTTATAATAATTTATCATATGTCTTGGATTATCAATGTTAAATCTTGTATTAAATGGTAATAATACTTCTTTTTCTTCATATGGACTTAAAATATCTATTAAAATAAGTTTACTAAATTCAGGAGCAATAATTCTAATAACACAACAACTTATATTAGCATATGATAATGCTGTTTTATAATCAAATGTTAAACTACTTAATGTATTAGATATATGTAAGTCTTTAGAAGAATTTTTTAAATAGTAATCATCATTTGTACCTTATATGATTATCAATATTTATAGTATCATATTTAATTGTTGTTTTTTCTAAATTAAATTTTTTTGATAGTTCATGATATTTTTTGTAATAATCACATAATTTTTAATCTTCAGAATCTAAATATATATCATTATTTAATTATATTTTTTTACATGCTATATAAAGCTTTTTAGTAATGATTGTTGAATTTTTTTTGATATTTTACTCATAATTATTCTATTATTAACAAAGACAAATAAAAATTATATTATTATTGATAAAATACAAATATCTAGAATATAAATTTTAAGTTTTTAATCAGTTCTTCAAGAACATTTACAACTATACTATTACCGAGATAAAATAAAATACATTTTTAATATTTAAAATGAAAAAAATAAATCACCCTCAGTGGGGCTCGAACCCACGACCACAAGGTTAAAAGCCTTGCGCTCTACCGACTGAGCTATGAGGGCTTATATAATATATATATTAAACCTTTATATATATTTATGCGCTAGCATATCTACGAAACGGTTCAAAAATAGGCACTTCTTCTTGATAATTTTTATTGAAACATATTAATTTTTTATAATAATCTTTATTATTATTTACTAAATTATAAGTATAATTAACTAAAAATATTATAAATATTACACCTAATAATTTCACAATTAGATTTAATTTAACATTTTCAAATAAAGTTAAGGTAAATAATATAACAAAAAACAATAATAAAAATACTAATAATATATGTCCAATAATGTCTATATTATTAATCATTTTTTCAAATCTATTATTAGCTAAGAATATTTATGTCTAATTATTTAATAATTATATTAGATTTAGATAATACAATTATAGGCAATTGTTGTTATCAAGCAGATTTATATAATTTACAAAAAATACAAAAAAAATATAAAATGAAAATAATTAATAATATTAATGTATCTTATAATAAAAACTGTAATTTATTGAGACCACACTTTAAATATTTTTATGAAAATATAAAAAAAATATATGAAAATGTATATATATATATTTATACAGCTTCAGAAAAAAATTGGGCAAATATAGAAGTCAAAATGATAGAAAGAAATTTAGATATAGAATTTGATAAACCAATATTTACGAGGGATGATTGTATAATAGATAGTAAAAAAGAATATAAAAAGGTAATAAATAAAATCATACCAAAAATAAAAAGAAATATTAAAGATGATATTGAAGATATCAAAAATAATTTATTAATTATTGATAATAATGATACATTTATAGATTATAAAACAAATTTTTTATTATGTAAATCTTATGATTTCATACATTATATTGATATATGGAAAAATATTAATAATGACTATTATAAAAATAGCGAATTAACAAATTATATAATTAGATTAATAAATAATAATAAAATACATAAATATGTAAATATAAATGATAAAAATTTAGAAAATATCTATAAATGGAAATATAAAAAATATAAAAAAATAAATAAAACAAATAAAAAATTTATTAAAGATACTTTTTGGAAAGATTTAACTGATATTATAATCGATAATAAATTTAAGAAATTTAATAAAGACACTATATATTATTTACAAAAAAAATTAAATAATTAAATTACAATCATATAATTCAATACCAATATTTTCTTTACTTGTTTTTTTAATATATGATACTGTTTGTAATAAAGTGTCCGCTAAATCATCTTTCTTTTTATGTTCCATAAAATATTTTTCTAATAAAATATTATCTTTTATATAATATTTGGTTATTTCAATAGCATCATTTTTATTATTTCTATATTTATCACGCTTTTGTTCTTTTTTAGTTCTATTAGCATCAATTTTAACTAATGGTTCTGGTTTATAATCATGATTTTGTAATTTTAATGTAGCATTTACAAGTAATACTTCATCTACATTTTTATCCCAGTGTTTTAATAATGAAAAATAGCTAAAAATTAATAATTGAATACTTTTCATAATACCATTTAAATTAGATGGTTGATTTTCAATTAAAACATAATTAATATTTAATTTTAATTCTTCTAAAGAACCTACTATATTATCTAATTCATAAAATAATATTTCAGATATATTATTTAATCCATTTACATCTTTTTTTCTATCTGCTAAAGTTATTACACGCCAGTCTATGATTTCTAATTTTTCATTTGTTTTTTTTGAAATACATAAAGCGAGATTTTTAATTCCAATATCAAAACTAATAAAAAGCATAATAGTTTATTATAATTTATATTTAAATAAAAATAAATTATACTTGGCAAGATATGGTATTTTGATTATAAAATTCTGCTATTTTTTCTGCTGTTCTTGGGCCACTATATTTTATAACTTGTTCATCATCTTTTACAAATAAAATAGTTGGATAACCTGTTATTGGATTCCCTCCTTGTTTACGTTTTTCCATTTTAGAAGAACATTCGGGAGTACCATCTACATAATTAACCATTTTATCATCACCCATTCTGTCTCGTAATAATTTTAATTCACTTGGAACTTTTGTTCCATTAACGTTTAACATTTCATTACTATCCCCTTTAAATGCTTTACAATGACCACACCAATCGGCAGTATATATCTCTATTTTACAATTACAAGATGTAAAATTTTCATTAATTTGTTTATTAAATATAGTATATACAATTATAGATAATAATACAACAAATGTTAGTATCATAGCATACTTAATTATATTATTAAGTGTTTGTTTTTTCATTTAACTAATATTATCTAAGAAAATATTTTATTTATTTTTATTTTTTTCTTCCTGCCATAATTTAGCCGCTCTTGTTAATAGCTCCTTATTTTTAAGTTCAGGCTCTTCCTCTTTTAATTTAGTCATCGCATCTTTAATAAATAAGTTATACGCACTTGGATTTTTCTTTACAACATCCTTCTTTTTTTTAACACTTTTATAAGATGATTTTAATACATTAATTAATTCATTTAATTTATAATTATTATTTGCCATATCTACTTCTTCTACAAATCTATTAATAATGGTTTTAGTTATATTATTTTTATTTACTTTAACATCTTTTTCAATTTGTTCTTCTTTTGTGCTCATTATTTATTTTATTTATAATATTTAACTTTTATATATATTTTAATAGAAAAAAAATAGATAAAAATATTAGAATTAGACATTAAATGTCTTATAATCCCTTTTTTTCTTTAAAGGCTGAAAATTCAAATATAGCAAGTTTTTCTTCAACAGAAGAAGAAACGTATATATTACTAATAGCCAATGACATTAAAACAACAAATAGCGATGGAACTGTTAATAATAACGCAGGTAAAAGTAACTCTATATTAATTGGTGCGAATGTTATAGATGAAACAACTGATGAACATGAATTAACCATAAATGTAAATAATAATACTAATAAGAATTTAATAGCAAAATTTAATAATAATAATATCTTATTTAATGTTGATCTTTTATTGGATAGTAATATAATACCAAATAATTCATCTCAAAATATTGGTTCCGATGATAATAAATGGGGTACTATATATACTGAAAATATCATAGCAGATGGTGCCAATATTACAAATATAAATTTAAGTGATAAATCTACTGATGATTTAAGAGAATCACAAAATAATAGATATTATAAAACATCATATTTTGAACTTGATTTATACGAAAAATTAATAAATACTAGAAATATTGGTGATAAAATTACATTAGATAATATACAAGATGGTACAAGAACAAAAAAAATAATAGATGGATATTATAAAGGAACATTAGTAGTTGATAATATTATTATTAATGATTATAATCAAGAAAATCCAGCGTTCAATATACAATATAATATTAATGTAACAAATACAAATCAAATAAGTGAAGGAACTAATAATTTATATTTTACAAATGAAAGAGTTAACAATTTAATATATCATTCTAATCTAGTATTATCAAATGAAATTATAAATATATCAAATAATGTTATTAATTTAATTCCAAGTATAAATAATAATAGTAATGAAATAGTATTATTGAATGAAAAACTTAAAACAGAAGATAATAGATTACAAATAGAAATTAATGATAATCGAGCATATATAGATACAAATTTAGTAAGTATTTTTAGCACAACAGACTCTTTAACTGAAAATATAACAGCACAAAATACAAAAATTAATACTAAATTTAGTGATATTAATAGTAAAGTTGATAAAAAAATATCGGAATTAGAAACATTTAATTCTGAAACATTAGATGATATCAATGAATTAAGCAATATTGTTATTCAAGATATTGAAACTATTAAAAATATTTTAGAAACTAGCAACACTCATATAGAAAATATTGTTGAAGAAAATAATACTTTAATAAATACAGAAATAAATCATTTATCAAATTATGTATTAACTAACTCAAATCTATTATATTTACAATTTAATGAAATTAATAGTAATACTATTCAATATATAAATAATACTTCTAATTCATTAAAAAATATAATATATGATACATCAAATTTAGTTAAAGAGATTATTATTGAAAGTAACGAATTAGTAAGTGAAAAAATATATAGAACATCTAATAAATTATATGAAACAATAGAAAATAGTAACATAAAATTAACAGGATTAATTGAAAGTTGTAACGAAAATGTTAGTAATTACATAAATAAAATTGATATACTTACAAGTAATATAGAAAGAAAAGAAGATAATAGTTATGAAATTACAACAGATGTTTCAATTAATGGATTATTAACAACAAGTAATATAATTCCAAATATTGATAATATATATAGTTTAGGTACAAATCAAAATCGCTTTAGTAACTTATATTTAACAAATGATTTATATATAAACGATATTAATTTAATAAATTATATTCACGACAACTCTAATTATTTATTAAATCTTATATATGATACATCTAATTCGCTAAAAAATATTATTATAGAAAGTAACCAATTATTAAATGAAAAATTATATAGAACATCAAATAAATTATATGAAACAATAGAAAATAGTAACATAAAATTAACAGGATTAATTGAAAGTTGTAATGATAATATAAGTAATTACATAAATCAAATTTATATACTTACAAGTAACATAGAAAGAAAAGAAGATACTAGTTATGAAATTACAACAGATGTTTCAATTAATGGATTATTAACTATAAGTAATATAATTCCCAATATTGATAGTATATATAGTTTAGGTACAAATACTAAAAGATTTAGTAATTTATATTTAACAAATGATTTATATGTTAATAATATTAACTTATTAAACCATATTAATAATAATTCAAATATATTGAAAGATATTATATATGGAAGTAATAATGAACAGAATTATAATTTATATAGAGTATCAAATTTTTTACTTGATGTTATTGGTAAAAGTAATATAGATTTAAAAAAAAATATAGGCGATAATGATTCAAATATTTCAAACTATGTCAATATTTTAAAAAATACATTATCAAATCAAGATTTAGATATAAAAAAACTTTACGAATTTACTTCATCAAATAATTCAAATATTACATATGATTTAAATAATAGTATATTAAGTAATTACAATATAATTAGCAATATAAATGTTGATTTATTAAGTAATATTGATTTATTTAAAGAAGAAACTAATACAGTAATAAATAAATTTACCAATGTTTTTAATAGAATAACAAGTAATATTATACCAACTTTTGATCAATCATTAACTAATACAAAAATATTATTATTCAATACATCAAATAGTCTTAAATCTATTATAAATCAAAGTAACAATAAATTAATAAGTTTAGTAAATACTTGTAATGAAAATATAAGTAATTACGTAAACCGTATTGACATTTTAACATGTAATATTAAACACGACAGTCAAAATAACTATATTATAGATACTAATGTTACTTTAGACGGTTTATTAACAACAAGTAATATAATACCTAAAGAAGGTGATAAATTTAGTTTAGGAAGTGATCAAAAGCGTTTTAATAATTTATATTTAGATGGAAGTTTATTAATTAGTGATATTGATGTTATAAATCAAATAAATGCCAATTCTAACTTTTTAAAAACTGTAATTAAGGAAAGCAACTTAAAATTAACTAATTTAGTTGATAGTTGTAACAAAAATATTAGCAATTACGTAAATCGTATTGACGTTTTAACAAGTAATATTAGCAGAGATGATCAAAATAACTATATTATAGATACTAATGTTACTTTAGATGGTTTATTAACTAGCAGTAATATAATACCTAAAGAAGATAATAAATTTAGTTTAGGAAGTGATCAAAAGCGTTTTAATAATTTATATTTAGATGGAAGTTTATTAATTAGTGATATTGATGTTATAAATCAAATAAATGCCAATTCTAACTTTTTAAAAACTGTAATTAAGGAAAGCAACTTAAAATTAACTAATTTAGTTGATAGTTGTAACAAAAATATTAGCAATTACGTAAATCGTATTGACGTTTTAACAAGTAATATTAAACAAGACAGTCAAAATAACTATATTATAGATACTAATGTTATATTAGATGGTTTATTAACAATAAGTAATATAATACCTAAAGAAGATAATAAATTTAGTTTAGGAAGTGATCAAAAGCGTTTTAATAATTTATATTTAGATGGAAGTTTATTAATCGGTGATATTGATATTATAAATCAAATAAATACTAATTCTAACTTTTTAAAAAATGTAATTAATGAAAGCAACTTAATATTAACTAATTTTGTTGATAGTTGTAACCAAAATATTAGTAATTATGTAAATCGTATTGACGTTTTAACAAGTAATATTACGAGAGATGACCAAAATAACTATATTATAGATACTAATGTAGCATTAGAAGGTTTATTGACAACAAGTAATATAATACCTAAAGAAGATAATAAATATAGTTTAGGAAGTGATCAAAAGCGTTTCAATAATTTATATTTAGACGGAAGTTTATTAATAGGTGATATTGAAGTTATAAATCAAATAAATACCAATTCAAACTTTTTAAAAACTGTAATTAAAGAAAGCAACTTAATATTAATAAATTTAGTTAATAGTTGTAATGAAAATATTAGCAATTACGTAAATAGTATTGATATTAGAACCAGTAATATTGAAGTTTTAGCTAATAATAGTTATAAAATCAATACAGATGTTATAGTAAATGGTTTTTTGACAAGTAGTAATATATTACCAGAAAGTGATAATTTATATAATTTAGGTAATGATTCAAATCGTTTTAGCAATTTATATCTAAATGGCAAATTATTAATTGGAGAAGTAGACGTTATAAATCAAATAAATGCTAATTCAAATTTTTTGAAAGAGATTATTGGAGAAAGTAATCAAAGTTTAACAACATTGATAAGTAGTTGTAACGAAAATGTAAGCAATTACATAAATCAAATTGATATACGTACAAGTAATATCAAAGTATTAAGTGATGATAGTTATAAAATAGATACTAATCTTTTTGTAGATGGAAATTTAAAAGCAAGTAATTTAGAAATTATAGGAGAAACTACTTTAATTGATACAGAAACATATGTAGCCGAAAATATACATATTATTAATGATAAAGGCGATGGACCTGCTTTAAAAATAGATAATGATTTCGACGATATAAATATAATAGAAATAAATGCTTATAATGGTAAGGAGATAGTATTAAATAATGAAGGCAAATTGGGAATAGGTATTAGTAATCCTAATAAAGATTTAGATATAAATGGTGATGTAAATATAAATAGTAATTTATTTGTTAATAATATTTATTTAGAAAATATATTAAATATTGGTGATATTAAAATTGAAAATAATGATAGAATTTTAGATATCAAAGATACAAATGGTTACACTGGTATCAATATATCAAATCTAAATTTAATAAACAAAAATAACTATAAAACAAATATCATATTAGATGACAATAATGATATTATTATTAAAACGAAAGATGAAATAGATAATGATTATGTAAATAATATAATTTTGAAAACTAATTTAGATATAGAAGGAAATATTAATGTCAAAAATAATTTGGACATAGTAGGTGATTTAAATATTCAAGGATTAAATATAAATGATAAAATTACATTTGTTAATAGTATTAATAATATTACTTCAAACGAATTAGATAAATTAAAAAATATTGATACTAACATCAAAGAGGAATTTGATATTATAAAATTACAACATGATAGTTTTATTATACAAACTAATACTAATTTCAATAGTACATGTAATTATATTACTGGTATCATAAATTCATCTAATAATAATCTAAATATATCATTAAGCAGTAATGATAAAAATATTAGTAATTATTTAAACCGCATTGATATACGTACAAGTAATATTGAGTTATTAAGTGATAATAGTTATAAAATTAATACTGATATTGATATAAAAGGATTATTAACAGTAAGTAATTTGTTACCAAGTAGAAATGAGATATTTAATATTGGTTCAATAGATAAAAAATTTAATTCACTTTATTTGGGTAGTGATTTATTTATAAATAATGAAAGTATTACTGAAAAAATAATAAATATAGATGATAATATTAGTAATTATATAAATCGTATTGATGTTAGAACAAGTAATATTGAAGTTTTGAGCGATAATAGTTATCAAATTAATACAGATTTTATGATAAATGGTTTATTAAAAACTTGTAATATAATACCAGAAAGGAATGGTTTATATAATTTAGGAAATTATAGTAAGAGATATAATAATTTATATTTAGATGGAAAAATATTAATTGGAGAAGTAGATGTTATAAATCAGATAAGTGATAATTCAAATTTATTAAAAAAGGCCTTGTGGGAAAGTAATTTAATATTAACTAATTTAGTTGATAGTTGTAACAAAAATATAAGCAATTATGTAAATCGTGTTGATATTAGAACCAGTAATATTGAAGTTTTAAGCAATAATAGCTATAAAATTAATACAAATGTTATAGTAAATGGTTTATTAGAAACATGTAATATAGTTCCATGCGAAAATGGTTTATATAGTTTAGGAAATTATATTAATCGTTTTAGTAATTTATATTTAGACGGTAATTTATTAATTGGAGAAGTAGACGTTATAAATCAATTAAATATTAATTCAAACTTTTTAAAAGATATTATTGGAGAAAGTAATAAAGATTTAACTACACTAATACTTTATTGTAACGAAAATATAAGCAATTATATTAATAGCATAGATGTTAGAACAAGTAATATTCAAGTTTTAAGTGATAATAGCTATCAAATTAATACAGATTTTATGGTAAATGGTTTATTAAAAACTTGTAATATAATTCCTGATAAAAATGGTTTATATAGTTTAGGTAATTATAGTAATCGTTATAGTAATTTATATTTAGAGGGTAATTTATTAATAGGTGATATTGAAGTTATAAATCAAATAAATACCAATTCAAACTTTTTAAAAACTGTAATTAAAGAAAGCAACTTAATATTAACAAATTTAGTTAATAGTTGTAATGAAAATATTAGCAATTACGTAAATAGTATTGATATTAGAACCAGTAATATTGAAGTTTTAGCTAATAATAGTTATAAAATCAATACAGATGTTATAGTAAATGGTTTTTTGACAAGTAGTAATATATTACCAGAAAGTGATAATTTATATAATTTAGGTAATGATTCAAATCGTTTTAGCAATTTATATCTAAATGGCAAATTATTAATTGGAGAAGTAGACGTTATAAATCAAATAAATGCTAATTCAAATTTTTTGAAAGAGATTATTGGAGAAAGTAATCAAAGTTTAACAACATTGATAAGTAGTTGTAACGAAAATGTAAGCAATTACATAAATCAAATTAATATACTTACAAGTAATATAGAAAGAGAACATGACAATAGTTATAAAATTACTACAAACATTTCTATTAATGGATTATTAACAACAAATAATATAATACCTAATGATAATGATAAATTTAGTTTAGGTACTAACCAAAATCGTTTTAGTAATTTATATTTAACAAATGATTTATATATAAATGATATTAACTTATTAAACCATATTAACAATAATTCAAATATATTGAAAGATATTATAAATGGAAGTAATAATAAACAAAATAATAATTTATATAAAACATCAAATTTTTTAATAAGTGTTATTGCTAAAAGTAATATTGATTTAAATAAGATTATTACTGATAATGATAAAAATATTTCAAATTATGTAAATTATTTATCATCTCATATATATGCTAATAGTAATAATATAATAAATATATCAAATGAATTATATTTGTTTAAAGAAGAAATAGAAGGGGGTGTACAATTATTCAGAAATGAATTATTAGAAGATATAAATAAAAATTCTAATTTTATAGTTGAAACTTCAAATTATTTAATTGAACAAATCAAAAAAAATTATGACGAAGACACTTTATTATCTAATTTACTTGTTAAAAGTTCTAATTTTTTAATAAAAGAAATAGAAAAAAATACAGAAAGAGATAGAATACGTTCTAATTTATTTATAAACTCTAATATAATAATTACTACGTATATTAATAATACTAGTAATGATTTATACGATTTGATATTAGAAAATAATAGTGAAACAATAGATTTAATTAATCAAACTTCAAATAAAATAATAAAATATATAGAAACATTTGAACCAAAAAATGAAGATGTTGATGAATTGTTAATTAAAACAAGTAATATTGAATTGTTAGATGATAATACATATAAAATAAATACAGATATATTGATATCTGGATTATTAACTACAAATGATATAATAGCAAATTCTAATATTTATAACATAGGTAGTAAAGAAAATCCATTTAGTAATTTATATTTGTCAAATTTATATATAAATGATATTAACTTAATAGATAAAATAGATACAATTTATGATTATTTATTGAGAGTTATTAGTGACAGTAATGTTAATATCAATACAAAACTTAATGATACTTCTAACTTTTTATTAAAAGTTATTGGTGATAGTAATATCTTATTAAACAGTAATTTAAATTACACTTCTAACTTTTTATTAAAAGTTATACAAGATAGTAATGTAAATATTAATACAAAACTTAATGATACTTCTAACTTTTTATTAAAAGTTATTGGTGATAGTAATATCTTATTAAACAGTAATTTATATTACACTTCTAACTTTTTATTACGAGTTATAGAAGATAGTAATGTAAATATTAATACAAAACTTAATGATACTTCTAACTTTTTATTAAAAGTTATTGGTGATAGTAATGCCTTATTAAACAGTAATTTAAATTACACTTCAAACTTTTTATTACAAGTTATAGAAGATAGTAATATTAATATTAATACAAAACTTAATGATACTTCTAACTTTTTATTAAAAGTTATTGGTGATAGTAATGCCTTATTAAACAGTAATTTATATTACACTTCTAACTTTTTATTGCGAGTTATTGGTGATAGCAATAAATTATTAACAAGTTTAATATATACATGTAACGAATCAGTTAGTAATTATATTAATAAAATAGATGTTTTAACAAGTAATATTAAAAGAGAAAATGATAACAGTTATAAGATAGATACAGACTTATTTATAGAAGGAACTTTAAAAGCAAATAATTTAAAAATTATAGGTCAAACTACTATAATAGAAACAGAAACATATCAAACCGAGAACTTACTAATTGATAATACAGACGCAGATGGTCCATCATTAAAAATAAAACATCATGGAAATAGTAATATATTAGAGTTTGGATCAATAAATAATACAATTTATGATGAAAAATTAATATTAGACACAAATGGTATATTAACACTAAATGGTAGTTTAAATTTCAGCGGAAAAATAAATAATGTAACATCAAACACATTTAACTATATAAATAATTTAACCAAAGATGCACAACAACAATTAGATGATTTATCACATTATAATAATTTATTAGGAAAAGCAATTATATCAAGTAATGCCTTATTAAACAGTAATTTAAATTACACTTCTAACTTTTTATTAAAAGTTATCGAAGATAGTAATGCCTTATTAAACAGTAATTTAAATTACACTTCTAACTTTTTATTAAAAGTTATCGAATATAGTAATGTAAATATTAATACAAAACTTAATGATACTTCTAACTTTTTATTAAAAGTTATTGGTGATAGCAATGTCTTATTAAACAATAATTTATATTACACTTCTAACTTTTTATTACGAGTTATAGAAGATAGTAATATTAATATTAATACAAAACTTAATGATACTTCTAACTTTTTATTACAAGTTATTGGTGATAGCAATGTCTTATTAAACAGTAATTTATATTACACTTCTAACTTTTTATTACGAGTTATAGAAGATAGTAATGTAAATATTAATACAAAACTTAATGATACTTCTAACTT
>Ga0315315_10000891_pt1 | contig 26749 bp, 21 predicted proteins | sample M140m3416metaG_FD_203699 | JGI IMG/M metagenome (GOLD analysis project Ga0315315, IMG submission 203699) | Ammonia-oxidizing marine archaeal communities from Monterey Bay, California, United States - M1 40m 3416 | ecosystem: Environmental > Aquatic > Marine > Intertidal zone | place: USA... | reverse complement strand
ATCTTGCTCTACCCGAATAAGCACAGGTAACACACATTATAAAATATAATATACGTAACAGCATTTAATACATATTAATAATAACTTATTAAATATATTTTATTATTAATTAACCAAAAATTTCGTTTGTTTCCTTCATAGCTTCATTATATTTTTTTAATTTATATTCATAACCAGGGTCATCAGGGTCCAACAACTTTTGCCCTTCTCTTGTTGTATCAAACCAGTCTTCAACACCCCTTTTGCGTTCTTTTTTTTCCATGTATTTTTGGTCAGAATGTAAAAGACCAGCTTTGAATATCATTTCCATAAGTTCATCATTTAACTCTTTTTTCGTTTCTTTGGAATATTTTGATTCGCTGTATCTCGACAATATTTTTTTATAATTTGTTTCTGCTTCTTCAAAAGCTAACTCAGCATTTCTCTTTCTTTCTTGAAATGCTTGCTTTTTTTTTGCTAACTTTTCTAATCGCTCTTTTTCAACGAGAGCGACTGCTTCTGCTTCTGCTTTCAATTTTGCTTGTCTCTCCGCTTCTATTATATCATCCTTTTGTTTTTTAATTTTATTTTTAAGTTCTTCTTCCTGTTTCAAACGTGCTTGTTCGAATTCGGCATTCTGTTTTTCTGCAAGCGCCATATGCTTATTATTTTCAAGTAACGATTTATTATAAATAGCGTCTTCTAATAAAAATTTAGTTATATTTATCAATAGATCTGGTGCACCAATCAATTTGGTATCTAAGTTTTCATTATCTCCACCATTTATTATTTTTTCTATCTTATCAATTGTTATTTCCTCCTTGTCTAAATTATTTTCTAAAACGACATTAATAAATTCAATATCGAATTTTTTTTTTAAAAACCCATCTCCTATTATTTTTTTAAATTGATTAAACATTTCATTAATCAAGACTGGTTCAGCTCCATCATAATGATCTATGTCTTTATCCGCTTTGTATTCTTCTTTAATTTTATCTACCTCTTCAAATATTTCACCCGTTCTTTTAAAAGCCACTTCCAATTCTTTTTTAAATTCATCAATATTAACGTATTCGCGTAGAGTATCTAACTGGGTTTTTAACATTCCCGCATTCACAACCAATAGTTTTTTTTGGACATTAAGTTTTTCTTCTAAGTCTTTTTTCTCAATACCTTTTTCTTCCAATTCTCGCAATTCTCCTTCATTTGTTTTACCTTTTTGTAGATTCATTCTTTTTTCCTCCTCCTCTCTTGTTTCATCCTCCGGTATTTTTTGTTCTTTTTCTTTAAATATATCTTTAATAGAAATTTCTATGTTATTCTCTTCTTGCATTATTTTTTTTTGTTGACCAAACAAAGTTATAACTTTTTTAATAATGTTTATTGTGACTTCATTTTGTTTTTCCTCTTCTTGTTTATTATGATAACCATATTTCTTTAAAATATTTTCCATTTCAGTTTTCTTTTTCGTTAATCGTAGATTAATATCTTCAAGTTTCTTGGAGACAACATCTTTCATTACCTTTTCTTTATTTTTTAATTTTGTTTCAAATTCTTTAATAATAGGGGCCAACGCAACAGGAACTTTTATTGGGTCTTCATCAATACTTTCCTCTGAAACATCATCTATAGTCTTTTGTAGGTCTGGATTCATAGTGAACTCAATATTTTGTATAGCCTCGACAATACCCCCCAACGACAATTCTACTACTTCTCCGTCCTCTCCAAAATATTTTTTTAATTCTAATAAATTTGAATAGTCTTTTACTTCATTAATAAAACTGTTACATTTATCAATTTTTCCTTCTAATTTAGTTTTAAATTCTTTGATATCTAATGCGTGCGATGAAAGATGTGATTCATCATATTCTGTTAAAAGGTCATTTATATCTTTCAATAATTTTTCAAATACATCCTTACATTCATTTAGGTCGGTGATTAATCTATCATCTTTCAAACTAGAGATTTGTGTTCCCCATTTACTATTAACGTCAATTATATTTTTATAAATTTCAGGGTCAGCTTTTCCCAATAATTCCTTTTCGTTTTCTCCCAATTTCTTTAATGTTTCCTCAATTTCTTGTCTAATTTTGATATTATGTTCAATTGCCTTATTATAGTTTTCCCTTATTTCTTCCATTAATATCCTTCTTTCTTCTTCCCTTTTCTCTTTTTCATATGTTTCTTGCCATGTCTTTAACATCGCCAATAAAACTTTTTTCCTGGTTTCTTCTTTGTATCTTTTTGCTTTTTCCTCTTTTTCCTTTTTCAATCTGGCTACCTCTTTTGCTTTTTCTTTTGCAAGCTTTTTCAATCTGGCTGCTTCTTCTCTATTTTTTTTTTCTTTTGCTAATTTGGCCTGTTTCTCCAACTCAGCAGCTTTTCGGGCTGCTTCTTCTTGTCTTTTTCTATGTGCGTCTTTACTCGCGTTATTGTATTCGTCTATAATTTGTGCTATTTCATCATCTCTGTTCTTTATTTTTTGTTTTAAATGTGCTGCCGCTTCAGCCAAATCAGTCTTAAAATGTGTATCCATTAAGTCATTAAATTTAGTTTTTTGCTCTTTCCATTCTTCTTCCATATGTTTAATAGCAGCCCATCTTTTGTCATTATCTTCAAACCCCAACCATTTAAAATCTTGTAATTGAATTTCTTTAAAATTAATTAACCTTTCGATATTATTGGTAAAGAGATTTTTCAATATTGTACTTAATTCTTTACTATTTATTAATTTATTAAACATTTGAGTTACTGTTTGATTAAATTTATTAACTTTTACTATTTCGTCTTTTACCTGTTTTTCATTTACTTCTGTTAAATTTAAATCCAAGAATTGATGTAAAAAAACTGTATAATCTGTAAGTAGTTCCATTTCAATGTTCAATCGTTGTTGTGTAGTGGTTTTAAATTTTGCTATTTTATTGTATGCGTCTAATATTAATATAAAGCACGGTTCTCCATATTCATCTTCTGTGCAATTGGTTTTTTCCAAATCCTCAATTTTACTTCCTGTCTGGTTAATAAAGTTTACCAAAACTCCATTTTGGATAGCAAGTATTCCAGCCTCACCACTCATCGCTTTAAATTGCTCTTCGGGAAATTTAACATTACTTTTATAAATAATATTGCCTTCTTTATCTTTCTCACCTGTTGAATAGCATAATTCAGTATGATTCTTATTAATAGAATTCTCATCTTCACAATATTTTCCCGCTGTTGTAAAATCGGTTAAGGATTGTATATCCTTCATTAAGGGTTGGCTTTTTTTATCCATAAGTTTATTTAAAAATAATTTGCGATATTCATATTCTGAAAGAATGCTCCTTTTCTCTGCCCAATCTTCTCTTTCATCAGCTTTTTTTGGCGGATTTAAATGTTCCTTGTGTATGAAAAACATAAGGGGTGTCTGTTTTTGAGGAGGTTGGAGAGCAAGAAAAGCTTTATTGCTTGTTTCATGGTAATTATTAATACATTCAAACATTATATAATCACCCAATTTGATACCGCGTTTAGTATCTATAAAACCATAATGAAATGGATTTCTCTCATTTAATGCATCATTAGTGCGAAACAGGGCGTGTGTAATCCCTTTAAATATTATATATCGTGGATTTTTTTCTTGTTTTTTAACAAAATCTTTAAAAAGGGTTTTTATATTGTCTGGTTTACCAATATATTTTTTAATAGAATCATCTTTTATTTCTTTCCAACCAGTTTCCTTTCCGTGTGTTTTTTTATCGTCTTTCATACTTTGCTTCCAAACCCAATTATCTTGCCCATCGTTTTTTTGTGAATACCAAACGTTGTCTTCTATTGTGCCGGACCTCTTGCGCGTTTGATATTCTAACTTTCCAGGTTTATGATTCAATTCGTAATTGGTATTAACCCCAGGTATATAAAAATTATGTTCATAAGACCGTATCATACCATCATATGAGAAATAACGAGATAAAGTAGGGAGGGTTCCACGTTGTTGTCCATAATTCCCTTCTGTAAAAAATTTGGAATCTATTGGGTTTCTCTGCGAAGTATTTAAAGATTTCGGGTCAAAATTATCAGAACTCATCGTTTCCCCTTGCAGTGTGCCGGTGATATCAATTCCAAAATTTGTTTTAATAATCTTCCTTTTTCCTTGGCCAAACGTTTGCGAATATACATCATTGTCATGTATAATAACTTTAGCTGGTGGTGATTTTATCTTAGGTAATGCTGTTTGCAAATAATTTTTTCCATAGGCGGCGTTCTGTTGTAAAAGATGTGTTCTCATAATGTCTTTTCCACTGGGTTTTGGTGTATATAATTTGTTCATTAATAGTGAGAAATTTTTGTGTGCGGTCTGGTCTGTTTCAAACTTTTCTTTATAATGTATAATTGGATCGCGAATTGTTGTTGTGATAATACCACGTAGAACTTTATGGAGGCGGAGGTATGCTGTATGAAATTCACTTCCAGTAATTATACCATTTAATAATTCATCAAATTTGTCGCCTTTTATTTTAGAATTATCTTTGAAATAAAGGAAAATATTATTAGCTAACATATTAAATATCCGGTCTTTTCCTGATTTCATTTCTTCAGCTTTAATCAATTCTCTTACTATCTGATTTTTTAAATCTTGTAACTTTTCGGGGTTGTGCTGGATATTTAACCTTTTATATAAAAAACTTCGTTCCCCGAAAAACATATCACACGCTTTATTCAATACTGTATTTTTTTTTTCTGCTGCCGCTGCTGCTAGTCTTTGTTTTGCTTCTTTCCTTTTTTTTACATTATCTGAAAGCTTTTTATCCGCAACTTGTTTTTTCCGTCTATTAAAGGCTATTAGCTCATCGTTTCTTTCTTCTTGTTGTTTTTGGAGATTTTTTTTATATCTCGCTCTAATTTCAGCATCTTTTTTTGCTTTTGCTGCTGCCTTTATACGTGCTGCTTCTGCTGTTTCTTCTTTTCTTTTTTTTGCTAACGCTCTTCCACTTTCCTCATTCGGCTGTTTTGTCAAACTGCGAAGGTTCGCCGCATGTTTTTCTCTGGTTGCTCGCTCTCTATCAGCTGCTCTCTTTATACGTGCTGCTTCTTCTCTTTCTTTCTCTTCTCTTTCTTCTTTCTTTTTTTTTACTAACGCTTGTATCCTTTTATTTTCTTTTTTCCTCTCACTTGGTGTTGTACCAAAAGATGGTTTTGGTGCTTTCTTTTTACTTCTTTTTAATCTGCCCATTGCTTCTTCTTGTTCATTCATTACGTCACTTCTATCTAAACCAGCGGTGCTTATATATGGGGGCTCTTTTCTTACTTTATCACCTTTTCGGTAATACCAATTGCCACCTGTTTCGTATTGGAAGCCTTCCCAACCTTTCTGTAATTCTTTTTTTTGTACTAATTTTTTTGGGTTGTACTTTTTTGCACCTTTTCGATGCTCTTCAATTTCCTTCTTATCAGTATAAGACCCGCGATCTCTGTTTTTTCGGTGTCGTATCCATGATGCGTCGTCATCTTTGCGTTTATCTACAGTTGATGGACCGTCGTTAGGGTTATATTTATGGCTTGTCTTGTACATGTTAATATATATATAAATTGAATATTATATATAGATTATAATTCTTTAATATCGTAAGTTTTATTTCCTCCGCGACTTTCTAAAAATTTAACTTGTTCTTCGGTTTCACACGCGCAACCCCCGGTTCCACTAATACTGGAGTGTTTACAACATTCTGGTTTAAAATCATTATTGGCGTAATAAAACAATTGACCTTCGGGTAAAGGTATTTGAACTTTTTCATATGTGCTGTTTGGATTGTAAATAGGTTTTGCTTCTAAATCATTACCATCATTTAACTCGCTTAATTTTGTGCCGAATCCTTCCCCTAAAAGATTAGATTTACAACAAGTGCAAAAAACATTACAACATAAAAAAGCGCCTAATAAAATACATAAAATAACTATTTCAATACGTGCGGTACCCAATCCTTTAATAGATAATGTAGATCCCTTTAAAGATATCATTGTATAAATAATAACTATAAAAAAAAATAAAACTGCCTAAATTAATCTTCCCAATCTTTAAATGTGAATTCGCCTATAGGTATAGTGTGATTATCGGTAATTAAACAATGCATGACGGGTCCCCAAAAAATACTTTTTTCTGCTTTATCAAAATCTTGAACAAAAATTTCTTCATTGTTTTTAGGATTTATAATTTTATGAGTGCCTGTTACAAGAATTTCGGTGTTGAGTTTATCACTCCAAATTTTATAAAAATGATTTTCAGGGTCACCTTGTATTTTAATAGTAGAGATTACAGTAATATTATTTTGGAGAACATCACCGATTTGAATATTTTTCATTTTTTTAGTTTTACCATCGTTCATATTGACTGGTGTGTTTGGCTCGAAACAAAAGGGCCATATATCAGGAGGGGGAGGGAATACGGGTTTGGAAGGGACAGTTGCTTTGGTTAAAGCAAGAATATATGTTATATAACCAACGATAAGACCTAATGCGGTAGCCATGATAGCCCAAGCGATTAATCCAAACATGGCGATTGGTGGTCCGAAAATAGGGATAATGAAAACGACCATTAATATTGCGGCGATGATAACCAAATAAAGGATGGTAAGGGCGACAAGACTACCCATCCAAGATTTGGCTGCTAAATAAAGACCGATGAGCATTTGTAAAACGGAACCCATAATAGCGCCTAATTTGCCGAAAGAATCTTTAATTTTAATTATCATTTTAATAAATGGCATAATTGCGGCCATAATGCGACTAATAATTAATTGGAACAATTCGTGCATTAAATTTTTAAGCCGGTAAGCAGTTTTTTGAATAATGGCTACGACTTTCATTAAAGACATAAAGATGGAGTTAAGCATATTAACTATAGTATTTATGGGTTTGGTATAATTATGAACGATCATTGTGAGAACCTGGTTAATACACATGGAGAAATTGGATGCTGTAAATTGCATGGCGGTTTGGTCAGGAGGTTTGGCTATAAATCCGGCGAAAGGTATATATGCTGGATTACATTTATTTTGTGGGAATTTCTTTTTGAGGGGTTCGAGGTTGATTTGTACTAATAAATACCCGATAATAAAAACGAATACGATAAGTAATAATATAGTTCCATAATAAGAACCCCCGTAAGTATCTAAATATTTGGCGTTATCATACATTTTATTTATTTTTTTATTGATATCAGGGATATTATCCATTTATATATTGAATGGATAATATTCTAATCTTCCCAATCCCAAAAAATATATTCGCCGATAGGTATTTGATGATTATCGGTAATCAAACAATTAAGAATATTGGGGTGAATATTTGTTTTTGTTGCGCGACTATATGTTTCAACTGGAATGAAACCATTTTTTGTATCTAAAATTTTATGTGTTGCGGTTACATAAATATAACTTTCTAATTCGTCACTCCAAATTTTATAATATGGATTATCAGGATGAACATTTTTAATATTCAATGTGGCCAGAACTTCAATATCATTTTCTAAAAATTCACCGATTTCAATATTTTTTATTTTTTTCATATTGCCATCTTGCATTTTAATCAATGTATCGGGAGAGAAACAGAAATCGCGCGTGAATTGTCCAATAGGACCAGCCCACATACTTGTTCCCGATAACGATATACCTTTCATCATATAAACAAGAGTTATCATTGTTCCTGCTAATTTGGAGAATATATCTTTCATTTTAATAATTAATTTTTGAAATTTAACGATGATATTAACAAACATACCTGTGATATTTGTAAATTGTGAGTTCATTACGCCTTTTAAATTAAAAATGGTGCTTTGTATTGCTGCTATATTACCCATTAAGTTACCAGCCAATTCTGTAATAAATTTAGTCATGGTGAAAATTGGTGCTAAAAATCTACCCATTAAACCAGATTGGATAGTGCTAATACATTCAACGAAATTATCCATGGCGTTGTGTCCTAAATAACCAGCGAAGGGCATAGCTGCAGGATTACATTTGTATTTTGGCCAATTTTCTTTAAATTTTTTAATACCGACGGATAAAATGGTAGCGAAAAACATAAGTAAGAAAACAAGAAGGATAAAAAAACTTAATCTTATATCTGAACCTTTCATAATAAATTATATTGTTATTTTATTTATTATGAATAAACAATAATTAACATCTTTTGCGGCTACAACCTTTTTGATGATATTTTCTGGCGAATTTATATTTATTTTTCAATTTACGTTTGGTTTTTCTCTTTTTCTTCTTCTTTTTCCTTTTCTTTGTACGTTTCCTTTTTTTCCTTTTCTTTCTACGGGTTCTTCTTCTTGCGCCACCTTTAACACTGGTTTTTTCGCCGCCAGCTGGTTCATTTTGTCTGGATTGCATAAGCATACCGGCGGATTGAGCCATAGCGTCATTACCTTCGGGACTTGCAGCACCAGATTGTGGTACAGCAATTTTATCACCGCCTTCTTGTTCTTCACCACCCCCTGTTTGATTCATAGCCATTTGCATTTCAGCGTCATTGGCTCCAGCAGCTTGTTGTTGTCTTACGGATTCTTGTGCGCTTGGTGGTTCGTGATGTTCGAATTGTGTATTAGGGGGTTTTCTATTACCGCCTTCTGCGAATTGAGGTTTATTTCCACCTCTCAAAGCTTTTCGTCTATTTCTTCTGTATCTTGCCATCATATATATTAATTTGAGATATTTATATTTAAAAATAATAATAAAGGTTTTTTATAAATGGATTCACAAGATCGATTAAATCTAAAGAAACTAATTTCAGAATATAAACCAGAAGAAACAACTACAAAAATTAGGACGCTAAAACATAGTTCTAAAATCAAAGAGGATGTAGAAAGATATTTAAAATTAAAAAGTAAATATGCGAGATTGCCGAAACAAACGCAATTGCAGATGTATCAAAATCAATGTGGGTTTTTATATGAGAATTACACCAATATATTTAATAAATTAGTAAGGGAACAATTGAACTTAAGTATTTTATATAGATTATTGATAGTATTGAAAGGGATAGAAGATGACAAATATGATCAGCATGAGGGAAGTGTTATGGTAGGTAAAATATTGAAACAATTATATATTGATTCAGCATTAAAGGGGGATGATAAGAATGATAAGAAGAGTAAGAAAGAGAGGAAAAGACGGGGTAAAAAATTGAGTTGGGCAGAATATAAGAGGAATGAGTTGAATTAACGTTTTTTCTTTGTACATGACCTTTTTTTATTCTTTTTTTTATTATAGGTTTTTCTTTTACCACCTCTTCTAAATCTATTTTTCCTTGTGCTTCTCTTTTTCCTTGTAGGGATAACCATAAAGAATACGTTGCCTTCAGTTTGTGTGCTTTCATCATTAAAGGGTAAATTAACAGGATTATCACATCTATTATTAACGAGTTCTTGCTCGCGTAGCCATTCTTCATTCCATTCTTTTCTCATATTATCTTCAGCTTTTTTCATAGCGTATATTGCGTATGGAGAAAACATACCACCCTTTCTTTTTCTTTTACGTTTTCTGGTCTTTCTTTTTTTACCACCTTTTTTAATTTTAGGATTACACTTAATTTTTTTATATTTACCCGTATTAATTAATCCAAACCCTGGAGTTCCGGTATTATATTTTTTAGGTATGGGATTTAAATAAGTATATAACAATTTGAAATCTTTAGGTGTGGATTTTTTATTAATTGGTGAACATTTTGGAACTTTAGTTTGTTTTAAATTATGTTTTTTCATATGTTCTCTTGCGTCTATTAAATAAAAATTATACTTATCGTCGTCATCAATAGTGAAAGGGATTAGTCCAAGATATTTTTCCAAATCCCTGGCCATATTTAAACCTGCATATTGTGAGGGTTTTCCCAAAGGAATATAAGGAGGTCCAGATTTTTTACCTTTTTTCATATTATCTAATTCATTTTTAATATCATTTAATAATTGTTCCTTAAACGATGTTAATAATTTATAAGTATTTACCATATTATAATATGTATAGAAATAAATTATAAAATTGATTTAAATGGGTGAATATATATAAAGTAATGAGCAAATTGGTAATAGTGGAATCGAATGCTAAATGTAAAAAAATAGAGAAAATGCTTGGGAAAGGATATAAATGTGTGGCTTCTTATGGACATTTGACGCATTTGCCGGATGGGTTAAAATCTTTAAATAAAGGTGATAATTATAAACCGAATTATAAGACTATACATACGAAAGCGAAATATATAAAGAATCTGAGAGATAATATTAAAAGGTCATCGGAAGTTATACTGGCGACAGATGACGATCGTGAGGGTGAGGCGATAGCGTGGCATATATGTAAATTATTTGGATTGTCTGAGGAGACCACAAAAAGAATTAAATTTAATGAGATAACAAAGAAAGCCATATTAGATGCTGTAGAAAATCATACATTAATAAATATGAATAAAGTGAAAGCTCAACAAGCGAGGCAAATATTGGATTTATTGGTGGGATATACGTTATCACCAATATTATGGAAACATATAAGTAGGAATAGTGATTCGGGTTTAAGTGCTGGTAGATGTCAAACGCCAGCAATTAGAATATTATATGATAGAGAGAATGAAATTAAAAAAAATCCGGGTAAAAAGATGTATGATACGGTAGGATTATTTGAGATGGATGATAATAAAAGTTTAGAATTTGATTTAAATTATAATCATTGTGATAAGTCAAAAATGGAAGACTTTTTAGTAGATAGTGTATCACATATATATAAATTGCGTAGAACACCAAAAGAGGCGGGACTAGTAAAAAAACAGCCTAGACCGTTTACGACAAGTTTATTGCAACAGAAATCATCGAATGAATTGAATTATTCACCCAAACAGACAATGAGATTAGCACAAACACTATATGAGAACGGATGGATAACATATATGAGAACGGATTGTGACCGGTATAGTAAAGAGTTTATAACATCAGGGGAGAAATATATAGAAGAAAAGTTTGGAAAAAAATATATAAATAAGAAAAATGGGTCAATTAGTGTAAATAAAGTGAAAACGAAGAAAAATAATGCTCAAGAGGCTCATGAAGCAATAAGACCGACAGATGTGAATAGATGTGTTCATTCGTGTAAAGAAAGTGGTAAAATAACATCAAAAGAAATAAGGTTATATAAATTAATATGGAATACCACAATGGAATCGTTGATGTGTGAAGCCAAATATAATAAAATAACATTAGAAATTACAGCACCAGACAATAAATATTATAAACGATGCGAGGAACAAATAATATTTCCTGGCTGGAAGATGATAAGGGGGTATGAAAAAATTAATAAAAATTACAATTGTCTTAAAAGTCACAGTGATTTGGATAAGGAATATGTATATAAGAAAATAAATAGCAATGTTAAATTAAAAGAATTGAAAGGTCATTATACAGAAGCGAAATTGGTTCAATTGCTTGAAGAGAAGGGTATAGGCAGACCATCTACATTTTCATCTTTAATAGATAAGATTCAAACGAGGAAATATGTATTAAAACAAAATGTAAAAGGTAAAAGGGTAGATTGTACGGATTTTGAATTAATTGGTGATGAGTTGGAAGAGAATAATATAGAACGAGAATTTGGTGGTGAAAAGAATAAATTAGTTCTGCAACCTTTAGGGGCTATAGTTGTTGAATTTTTAATAAAACATTTTGATGATTTATTTGAATACAATTATACGAAGAATATGGAAGATGAATTAGATATGATAGAAAAGGGCGAAAAAAAATGGTATAGTTTATGTGAAGAATGTGATGTTAAAATGGGAACATTATCTTCAAAAATAAAGCAAAATAAGAAAAAGACATTCAGGATTGATAAAACTCATGTATATATGATTGGTAAATATGGACCAGTAATAAAATATGAAAAAGATGGCGAAACAAAATTTAAAAATGTAAAGAAAAATTTAGATATTGTTAAATTAGAAAGGGGTGAGTATAGATTAGAGGAAATATTGGAAGAGAAACGTATGAATGGTGGTAAATGTTTAGGTTTGTATAAAAATGAAGAAGTATTTTTGAAAGAGGGTAAGTTTGGGCTATATATAACACATGGTAGTAAAAACAAATCAATAAAATTTTTAAATAAAAAATATGATGAGATAGTTTTGGACGATATTATTAATATCATAAATAAAAGTAATAAAACGAATCCGAATATATTGAAACAATTAAATGATAATATTAGCATAAGAAAAGGTAAATATGGACCATATATTATGCATAAAACAAAGGATATGGATAAACCAAAATTTTATCCATTAAAAGGTATAAGTGTAGACAGTGTTAATTTAGATTGGGTTTTGGAAAATATATTATAAATATTTATATATATGGTAAAACGACAAAGTAAAAATTCAAAATTAAAACAAAAAGGCGGAAATCCAAATGCGCAACCTTTAAACTCGCAAATGGGACCGGGTAAACCACAAAGTCCACCTATGGACGCAATGGGTCCTGGAGAATGGATATGGCAAGCTTATAATCCAACTGGTTTTGGAAGTGCGATGGGAAGATTTGCTGAAAGTAATGACCGCGCTATAAAAAAAGCTTCAGGAGGGAGAAAATTACAATGGTTTTATTCATTTGGTTTATTTATATTTATAATATCTTATTTGGGTGTAACAGAAAAGGCTATTTTTAGCGGCCTTGATGTATCGCCATCATTTTTGTTTGGTTTTGTTTTAACATTATTAGTATTTTTTCTACCTTCTATAATGAAAGCTTATTTTGAAATGAGTAGAGATGAAGCAACGGGTAAAAATACGAAATATAAAGGTATATTAGGAAAATTAATGTGGTTTTTCACATCACCTTATCCTTTCGTATTATTATTAATGGTTTCTATAAGTATAGCGGCTGGACAAATAACCGGATTTATGAAAACATCAGGTGCCAGTAAAGTAAGAAATGTTTTACATAATAAAATGGGTGGTACGTGGAGAGGATTATGGATGACTAATGTAATATCGGTATTGATATTTTTATGGTTTATGTTTGCTTACCCTTTCCCAACAGAAATTAAAGATAGTAAGTCTGGAAAAATGGTTCCCATATATGATAATGTACACGCAAAAGGAATAATGTGTAATTTATTATTATTATCATTTTTCTTCACAATATATTTTGTTGTGGAATTTGAAACTAAGTTTAATGTTCAATAATTTATAAAAAATCTAAAAGTCAACCCATATTGTTGTGTCTTGTTACTACTCCACATACCAGATATTTTTAATAATATAGATAAATTTTTATAATGACCCAATTTTAATTTATTTTGGTCAAAGATTTTTATATATTTATGGGACATTTGTTCCTCAATTCGGTAACAAGATTTAGAATTAATATCTTCGCATTTATCGACTATATTTTTTTCAATATCCACAATTTTATTTATAATTTGAGCGTTATAATTAGTTTCACCATAACAACATTTAATTTTATTAAAATATTTTTCTATTGTAACATCTTTTAAATCAAAATTCAAATATATACCATTCATGACCATTTCATCATTTGAAAAATATAATCTATAAAAATCACTATGATTCATAATATTGTTTTTTGTTTTTTCACTTGTAAATATATTATTAATATCAAATTGGTCTAAATTTAGTGTAACGAACATATAATATCTTATAAAATATTATATTTAAATCAGTTGTTATTTACGTTTAATTATATAAATTATTAAGTATAATTTATGTAAAATGCAGGACCAAAAAATAGTTAATCATAAACCAAATATAGTTAGTCAATTATTACATCCTTCTGAATATGTTATGGGTATGAAAATGGATGATGATAGGAAAGGTTTATTAAATATTAGTGCTCCAATGGGTGCTCGTTATGAAGATATTCTTTTATGTGAAAGTCTTTTAAATGAAAGTAGTAATAATATGTCTTTAGTTATAAAAGAATTACCCGATTGTTTAAGATTACCTGTCGCTTTATTTTATTTATATTATAAGACATTGCAGGTAATTTATGATATACCATCGCAAGCTTTAGAAAATTTCAATAATTTCATAACTACAGATATTTCCAATGATATTATACCTTCATCACATGAAATAAAACAAAATATGTTATCAAGTTTTTACGAAATATTAGATATACAAGACCCGCCAAATTTTAATACTATTGATACTGGTAAAGAATCTAATAACGATTTATTATCTAATTTAAAAACCATAAATAGTATATTTATAACATTACCCGAATATCATCAAGAAATTATTAAAACAACTATTAAAAATATAGGAAAAGGTATGGGGGAATATGCTGTAAGAAATTTAACTTCAGGGACTGATAATAGACAAGATTTTGAAACATATAATGACATGTTGGCTGGTGAATTTGGAATTGGTCTAACAAAACAATTTATAGGGACCAATTTAGAAGCAAATACTATGGATTCAAGTTGTTTTATTTTGGCGGCTAAATTAGGCTCCTTTATTAGTAAAACCAATATTATACGAGATTATTATAAAGACTTGTTAAAAAATAAATCTTTCTGGCCAAGAGAAGTTTGGTCTTTATATAGAAAAACATTGCCTGAATTAAGATTTGGTGAATCGTCTGATGTAGCTTGTTTAAATCATATGATTACAGACGCTTTAGAAGACCTACCCAATTGTATGGAATATTTATGTAAAATTGAAAATCCAAAAGTATTTAGATTTTGTGCTATTCCACAAATCAAATCTATGGCTATTCTTGCCGAAGCTTATGGTAACAGAAAAGTATTTACAGGAATTATTAATATCCGCAAAGGATTATATGCAAGTATTAGAAATAATTGCAATAATATGAAAGACGTAAATAAATGGTACAAAAAATTCGCTTCACAAATATACGATAAAGTTGAAGCTAATGACCCTAACGTATCTCGTATTACTGAGATATTAAGCAATTTAAAGGCCGAACAAAATTATATACCTTATCAATTTCAAGAACTCGTTAGTATATTATTAATTATGGGTGTTATATTAATAGTTGCTATGTGTATTTTTTATATTCGTCCCAATTTTAATTTTGAAAATGGGGGATTTACATTTAGAATGACCGCACCTCCAGAATTACCTACAAATAGTATTAAATAAATATATACTAATCAATTCATCTTTCGTAAAATCTTTATCTCTTTTTTTTATTTCTACCAAAGCATCTTCACATTTTTTCAATGATTCATCAATTTTATTTATGTGAAATTCTAATATTGATCTATTCAAGTTTATTATATTGGGATATTCTCTTTCCAATTCATCATATTTCATAAATAAATTTTGTATTCTTTTATTCATTTATATTATTCTTTAAATTTAATATTAAATATTAATTTTTATTAATATTTAATGAAATATTTATCGTCCAGATTTGAAGAGTACATATCAGAATGTGAATCTTCTAATTTACACCCAGAATTAGATAATATACATTCTATTTTAAATAAAGACATTGATAAACAAAATAATATAATTTTTTATGGTCCCTCTGGTGTAGGAAAATACACCCAAGCATTACATTATATTAAAAATTTTAGCCCCACCGGTTTAAAATATGAAAGAAAAACTATTATTTCTACAAGTTCTAAAAAATCTTACCAATTTAAAGTAAGCGATATTCATTTCGAGATTGATATTGAATTACTTGGTTGTAACGCAAAAGTATTGTTTAATGAAATATATAACAATATTACAGATATTGTTTCCACCAAATCAAAAAAAACATTCTTTATTTTGTGTAAAAATTTCCACACTATCCATAGCGAATTATTAGATATTTTCAATACTTATATGCAGTCATTGAGTCATATTAATATAAAATTGGTTTATATAATTTTAACCGAAAATATAAGTTTCATTGATAAAAATATATTAAATAGATGTCAAATAATCCCCATTGAAAGACCAACCAAAAAAGAGTATGAAAAAACATTGAATGTTGATATCAATAAAAAATTGCATAATATTACCAATATTAAAAATATAATTTCAAATATAACTGAGTTGGATAAAATTAATGATAAAATATTGAATAGCATTATCCATAATATTGAAAATTATAAAGATATTAATTATCTTAATTTTAGAGACCTTATTTATAATATATTTATTTACAATCTTGATTTGAATACTTGTTTATACAAAATACTATCACATTTTATAAATAACAACAAGTTAAATAACGACAATATAAGTTTAGTATTATTTAAATTGGCTTCTTTTTACAGATTGTATAATAATAATTATAGACCCATTTATCACTTAGAAAGTTTTCTCTATTATTTATGTAAAGTAGTTAATGAATTATAATGAAGCTTGTGATGTATTGGGAATATCCATTAAAAATACGAATGAAATGATTCTATCTCATGGTAAGAGAGCATATTATAAATTAGCTTTGAAACATCATCCTGATAAAGGAGGCGAACCAGAAAAATTTAAAAAAATAAATGAGGCTTGGAACGTTGTTAGAAGTCGTCATCATATGAAATTTGATGATGCTAATAATGATATAAAATATTCAGATTTAATTAAAAAAATGGTAAATTGGATGTCTCCAGGAACGTTTGATAATTTATTTATAGATACATCTATTTTGTCTATTTTAAAAAATGTTGAAGGTATGACGTTTATAATGTTAGAGCAAATGAATTTAAAAAAAGCCTTAAAAGCATATGAATTATTAAAGAAATACCAACTTGTATTTGGTATTGAAACGCACGTATTAGAAAAAATGGAAAAAATTATACAAAGGAAAATGACCAATGATAATATTTATATTTTGAATCCATCTCTTAGTGATATATTAAACGATAGAATTTATAAATTGGAAATTGATGGCCTTGAAAATGATATATATTTTCCTTTATGGCATAGAAAAAAAATGATGGAACACCCAGACCAATCTAATAATATTTTGATTGTATCCGAACCGGATTTATCAGATAATTTTTTTATATCGAAAAACAATGATTTGTTTGTTACAACAAATATTAATATTAATGAGTTATTTAGTAATGAAGTCTTAGATATAAATATCGGCGATAATGAATTTAAGATTAATAGTAAAGATGTATGTTTAACGAAAGAAACTCAAATAAAAAAATATCAAAATTGTGGAATACTGAAAATAAATAAAGATAATATGTTTGACCAAAGTAAAAGAAGTGATGTATATATAGAAATCACTTTAGTGAATTAAATCAAATAATGATATAATTAATATATTATTATTTTATATATAATGGACGAACAAGGAGTTGTACAAGAAAATGTAGATATACCAGTACCAGAAGGGACTGTACCGTCAGATCAGGCAGCAACATCATTACAAGTATTAGAATATGAAAAAAAAAAGAAGGATTTAAATTTTAAAATTAATTTTTATATTCAGGAAATACAAGAAGTAAATCCGGAGTTGGGTCAAAAATTATCGGATAGGAATGAAGAGGCGATTAATGAATTAATATCTACCCAAGATAATACAGGAGAAAACACGTCTATAGAAAGATTAAAAAAAAAATTAGCCGAATGCTTAAAAGAATTGGGTTATATGACGAATTTAAGAGAATCAACGCAGATAAATAAAATAGATACATATATTAACACTTTAAAAGAGGCCAATGCGATTGTGGATATAAATAAATTTTTGGGGGATGGGGAGAAAATTCCAGATATTGATTTGGGCGATAAAAAATGTGAAGAAAATGATACTACCGATCAATGTAGAAAAAAATTAGAAGAAGCACTGAAATTGTTTGATGATTTTAAAACTAAAATGGGAGATGCAATGAAAGGTCAAGAAGAAAAAGAAAAGACTTTTAATAAATTCAAAGATGAAATAGAAAAATTTAAAATTGCGTTTAATGGGTGGATGACTCAAATAGAAAGTAAAAAGGTTGAAGAACTTAAAGTCTTAATTGCTGATATTAATAAGTATGAAGTAAGTGATGAGTTATTAGTAGATAATAAGGACTTGATGCAGAATATAGTTGGTGAAATAAATATATTGATCGCAGAAATGAATAAAAATGATAAATTTAAACAGGAATTAATGGAAGCGAAAGAGAAGAAAGAAGCTGCTACTGTAAAGATGAAAGCTTTAAAAGACGAAGAACTCGATAACGAGGTGTCCGCTGTGGCTGATCAAAAAACAGAAATAGATACAGTAGTTGAAGATGGAAACCCACCAGGAGGAGTTGTAGCAAAGCAACCAGTTGTAGCAAAGCAACCAGTTGTAGCAGAAAACCAACCAGGAACAGATACACCAGTTGAAGGAGTTGTAGCAAAGCAACCAGTTGTAGCAGGAAACCAAGATGGAACAGATACACCAGTTGAAGGAGTTGTAGCAAAGCAACCAGTTGTAGCAGAAAACCAAGATGGAACAGAAACAAATCCAGAAAACCCATCAGTTGTAGCAGCACTTGAAGAAGGGAAAGGAGACTCTTTAGTACAACGGCAAATTAAAATTATAGACGATAGAACTCAGAAACAGGAAATGGATAAGCCAGGAAGTTCAACTGTAGCACCGAAAAAACAACCGATAAAATCTGGGAATTCAGCATTGCAAGATCAAGGTGGTTTACAGTCGATTAACCCGAAAAGCGCGAAAGAGACACTTGAATTGGTTGGTGGTGGTAGAAAAAAGAAATCAAGAAGGAGAAAGAAATCCAAAAGGAGAAAGAAATCCAAGAAGAATAGAAGATAAAAAATATTAAAAAAGGTATTTAATATTTTTATAAGTAGCGGCTGTAGGTTTCGATCCTACGACCTTCTGGTTATGAGCCAGACACGCTTCCCCTGCGCCAAGCCGCTTATATGCCCACCATGGGACTTGAACCCATGACCACGTGCTTAAAAGGCACGCGCTCTACCGACTGAGCTAGACGGGCACGTTACAGACTAGTGTTTATATGTTTGTTCAGGGACAATTGATATGATTAAACCCTTACCTCCATCTGCATTTAATTTCGTCAAGCGACAATTATATCCTTAGATAATATTATTCGTTAGAAATAAAATGACTTTTTAGCTTCATGATTAATATTGCTGTTTCTAGTCTTAGTTTGACTTATCAACAGGATTTTTTCAAATCCAAGTCAGATCCGGACAGTGTGAATTGAACACACGACCAATTGATCTACAGTCAATCGCTCTACCAACTGAGCTATATCCGGTACATCCAAAAGCCATACCCTTTAATCCAACGCTGTCATACCCATATCCATTAATCCAACACCATACCCTTGTTTACGTATTATAAGGTCGCCACCTGGTGATACGGATTACATTATCTACGGTGCTCTTCCCCTGAGCTATGGTCGCTATAAAGTATAAATACGACCAGATGGTTTCGATCCATCGACCCCCGGCTTATGATGCGTGATAATAATTTGCTGTTAGTAATCTTAATATGTTTTATAAGTCCATCTCTTCTTTTCGCCTCCGCTCAAAACAGGGGTCGAACCTGTGACCTCGCGATTAACAGTCGCACGCTCTAACCAACTGAGCTATTCGAGCTTGTATTAAAAAATTAAAGTATTTTTTATTTAAGTTATTTTTTTTATTAATTAATCGCCATTGGTTTTCTTCTTCTTCACCACACGCTTCTTCTTAACCACTTTCTTTTTTGGCGCTTCAACAACCTCCTCCTCTTCCTCCTCTTCTTGTTCTGATTCTTCTTCATCGCTTTCTCCACCGAATGTAGGTGTATCTTCATGAGTGTAAGAATCGTTTTGTTGAACAAATGCTTCTTTCTCTTCTGCCTTGGCTTTGATTTCAGCGAGTGTATCTTCATCATCACTATCTTCAACAATATGACATACTCCTGACCCAACCAAACGAACTGGTTGTTGAAGTTTTGCTTGAAGCAATTTCCACGTGCAGCCAAATTTACCACCAGCAAACCATAGACCAGTGCATTGAATCAAACCGGTAAGATGTGTTGCTTTGGGCATTAGCGACATAGGTGTTCCTTTATTTTGATGTGCTTCCCACTGTCCATCTTTAGGCTGACGATATTGTGCCTCACCGTCCATATTATACAATTCTACATTAAATTTCTCTTCCCAATACGGAACTTTCAATTTCATTGTAGGATTCCTTGAATAATCTGGTTCACCACTTCCATCCTTCATCTTTGGATACTTCAAAATAGGCCACATCATTGCTTCAACTACTTCTCTGGACATCTTGTTCTTACCAAACCAGGCTTTACTATTGACTACACCATCACTCAAAAGTTTATTTTCAAAACTTTTCATGTTATCCAATGCCTTCTGCTGTGCTGGATATTTATTTGGTTCAAATTGAAGTGAAACATCGTAAGACATTCTACCATCATTATCACGTTCATTAAGACCCCACGTTAACATAAGTGGAACTTGTAATACGAGATTAGAACCTTTCAACTGAACCTTAACATCTTTGCCTCCTCGTGTATTGGTGGTTGGTGGTTTATATTTAACTTGTTCACAATCGAACTTTTTTGCGGATGTAATTTGCATACTACTGGACATACTCTTACTTTATAATCACATGTATTCTTTAAATCAATTTTATAATTAATTAAAGTCCCTTGAGGTTTTTTTCCCTTCGTTTGTCCATGAATTTAGACGAACATTTCTAAAATCTGGGTTTCTTCTTTTTTTCTCAATGCTATTTACCCGCTGTTTAACTTTTCCAACTTCACGAATATTCATGTTGGGACTTTTATATTTTTTGTCAAGGGACATTATTTTTTTAGTATTTTCAATATCATTTATAATATTATCCATTTTATTATTAATAAGTTGATTCGTATGAACATGTCTATCTATCAAATCTACTTTCAATGTCGGTATAGGTAATTTAGGAGTGGGTGGTTTTGGCGCACTTGGAGGTTCTTCCACATCTTTAAATTGGGATAATTCATCTTTGAAAGTTTTTTTATACCAATTTTCTTCATTACCCATAGTATTAAATCCAAGGCTAACTTTTCTTCTTGGGGTTATAACTTGTTGTGGTGGTGGTCGGCGACGATTATAACTATTTAAAGGTGTTACTTTTTTTTGTTTTTTTTCTTTAATATTTAATTTAACAACATGGTGGGGTAGTTCTTTTTTTTCAGCTATTGATATTTTCTTTGTACATCTACGTTTCACAAACTCATATACTAACGGGTTACACCGGATACAACATAATATAAAAGCCAAAATAGACACGACAGTTAATGTAATAATTAATGGCGAATCTATATTATCATCCTCTGTTTTACTTTCTTTATTTTCATATAATGCTGATTGATTTTTAGTAATTCTTAGATTAGTAGTTTGAGAAGGTGTTATAGTGTTTTGAGAATGTGTTGTAGTAGTTGGAGAAGGTGTAGTAGTGGTTGGAGAAGGTGTAGTAGTAGTTGGAGAAGGTGTAGTAGTAGTTGGAGAAGGTGTAGTAGTGGTTGGAGAAGGTGTGGTAGTGGTTGGAGAGGGTGTGGTAGTGGTTGGAGAAGGTGTGGTAGTTGTAGAAGGTATATCTATATTATTATATGTAACATTTGTAATATTAATAGTATTATTGATTTTTCTTTGTACAGACTCATTAAAATTTTGTATATTTAATTGTTTATCTGATAAAACTAATTGATTGGAAGGTTTATTTATGGTTGAATAAATATTTAATGGATCATCGACACACATATATATTCCTATATTAGAAACAGTTACTCCATTGATTTCATTATTCATACCCCATAATTTATTACACTCATTTATATTTGTAGATGTACAAAGAAAAAAAGAACAATATAGCAAGAATAGTGGGAAAATTTTCATTTAATTATTTATATATACTTGTCTTAAAGCGGAAATATAGAAAACAATTTAATTATGAAACAAACACTTTCTAATATGGTAAGATTTATAAAAAAAGATATAAAAATAAATATTTATATTTATAAAATGAATGTTGTTATAAAATGGAAAGATCATTCTCCTAGAAGCTTTATAAATAAAGTGATATATGAGCCGGTTCCAAAAAAAAAGAAAGGTAAAAAGGTAAAGGAAGCAGATTTTAACATAATTGAAATGAAAAATTATAAAACATTATTAGATAATAATTATAATGTAAAACAATTAAAAGCTATATGTAAGCATTACAAATTGAAAGTATCGGGGAACAAAGATGAAAAAATATACAGGATATATAATTATTTGAAGTTTTCACATTTTGCTATAAAAATACAAAAAATATTTAGAGGACATTTGTTGAAAAGAATCATAAGATTAAAGGGGTTAAAAATGCGTTTAAAAAGCGTTAATGATACGGATTTTTTAACATTTCAAAAAATAAAAGAAATACCGTTTGACCAAATATTTACTTTCAAAGACAATGATGGATTTATTTATAGTTTTGATATATATTCGATATTTAATTTAATAATGAAAACAAACACGGACGAAGGTAAAATTTTGAACCCATATACAAGGAGAGAATTGAATAATAATGTTATATATAAATTAAATCAGATTATTTGGATAACGAAGAAAGTTTTGAAAAGGAAAATAAAATATAAATATGAGAGCGATACGAATGCGTTATCCAGTGAGAAAAAACTGGAATTAAAAACGATAGAAATATTTCAGAAGATTGATCAACTTGGTTTTATAACAGATACGAAATGGTTTTTAAATTTATCAAAAATAAGACTAATAAGATTTATAAGAGAATTGGCGGATGTTTGGGATTATAGGGCACAGATAACAAATGAAACGAAAAGAGCGATATGTCCACCTAATGGGAAGCCATATAATAATGTGCAAATAAATACATTAATGCATAAATCTGAACTAACATTAAAAACATATAGTTTGGAAATTATGAATAATTTATTAAAATCGGAGGATAAAGACAATAGAACTTTGGGTGCAAATTATATTTTAGGAGTATTAACTATTGTTAGTCAACATGCTGCTAATTCTTTACCGTGGTTATATACTTCATTTTTACCAAATAATTAACAAATAATTAACAAATTATATAATATAAATATATTTATGGTGCGTTATGGTTTATATTTTAGGAATAAATATATTTTATAAGAAACCTATTTAAAAAGAACTCAATATATGAAATCATAAGATGCCGAAGACAAAGACGTCAAAAAAAACCTCCGCAGCTAAAAAAGCCGCACCAGCCCCAAAAGCCCCAGTTGTTCAAGCTAAGGCTCCAGAAGTTCCAGCAGAAGATGCTACTCCAAATCTTCAAGAACAATTTGCCGGCCTTTTGGCCCAATTGACTGCCCTTCGTAGCCAATTGACTACTGTTACTACTCAAGTTAGAGTTCTTTCCAAAAGAACGGACCGTGAATTGAAAGCGGCAAAGAAACAAGGAAAAAGGAAGAAGAGAACCGGTAATCGTCAACCAAGTGGATTTGTTAAACCAACGAAAATTAGTAATGAATTGGCTAGTTTTCTTGGAAAAGACAAGGGGACCGAAATGGCTCGAACCGATGTAACGCGGGAAATTAATAAATATATTCGCGCACATAATCTTCAAGACCCTAAGAATGGTCGTCATATTCTTGCGGATGCGAAATTGAAGAAGTTATTGAAGTTGAAGAAAGAAGATAATTTGACTTATTTTAATCTTCAAAAATACATGAGTCCACATTTTGCGAAAGCGGGGTCAAGTGTAGCAGCAAGTCAATAAATGATTAATAAAAAATAATTATTTCATAAATTTTATGTAATAATTAATAAACCGTTATCGGGTTCAAGAAGAATTCTTTCTCCAAAAGTTGATATAATTTGATTTTATCTACAAAATCACTTGAACATACAGTAAATTTTTGAAATTTATCGATAGTAAACATTTCAATAATCTCACATATACATTTTTTACCAGAATCATTATATTGAGATATTATCCAATCTAAGAATGTAATATTATTAACGTTATTTACATAGTAAATATATTTTTTATAAACATTAAAAATATTATATTTGTTGTAGCTTATATTATAATCTGTGCCGCATAATGCACACATAACGCGAAAACACTCGATATTCATATTTAAATAAGATAATATTTTTTGTAAATCATACCTAATAATATTGCGTTTTGATATATTAAATAATCTTAAAACTATAGGACAACCATATACAAACAAATCCATATCATCGCTCATACAAGCATAAGCGGTTTTATTAATAACCAATTCAGCACATAATTTATCTGCTTCGCCCTCAGCTATAATATATTTCATTCCACAATATAAAATTAAATTTTTCACATCCGCAATATGATAAGATTTCAATTTCACACATTGTCTTTTTAATCTGGATAATTCTCTTTGTGCTTCTTCTGTATTTAATTGGTCTTCATTTAAATTTTCTACCATAGTATCATATTTTAACCAAGCCTTCTTTCTATTATTTCTTCTTCTTTCCAGCTCCGCATTTTTTTCAGCAGGTTTCTGTCCATCAAATATGAAAATTGGGTCAATATTGTGTTTATCTAATAATACACATAATAAATATATATTTTCCAACAACGCATCGTTGGCTAAAAATTTGTAAATATAAATCATAATATCTATGACTATTACTTTATTTTTCAATTCGACCAAACTGATAGTTTCAAGGGGCGAATGATATCTGATGAGTTTATTTAATTGGCGGATACCCATGTTATTTATTTATTGATTTGAATACCAAATATTATTTAAATCAATTTTATTTTTTTTCAAATAGAGTCATTCGCATAGTATGCAATAATACGTTATTTTTAATATTAGAATATACATCATTCATGATCTTGAAATCATCCAATAAACTATTCGTGTAATAATTGGAAAATATAAATTCATATAAATTATTCAAATTAGTTGGAGATTTATAAAATAATACCGGATTTGATGGAGGATTATTAGAATGACACGAAGACATAAAATCGTCATACCGATATAATAATATAGTTTTCAATATATAGTAAGCAAACACATTGGTTTTTTCTTCATATAAATTACTTTGTTCGTTAATAAATGAATCATAATTATCTATTTTCATATATTTTAATATTTTTACGCATTGAAATAATGAAAATATTCTTTCAAAATCTATCATCATTGTAATATTCTCTTTAAACGATTTAAATGATGTACTAATATCAAATGATAAGAAAGCACAATTAATTATAGTGGCCCAAAATTCACTATAGGATTCACTTATTTCAAAGTCACTTTTTATTTTAAAAATATTCTTCACTTTTTTTTGTAAGATTTTAATATCTAATCCTGAAAAATCCAAACAAAGGCTATGCATCAATTCATGGGAAAGTACTTTAAACCACTCCTCTTGCCTATATAAAAAGATTTGTCCATTTTTTGAACACGCATATGTAACAGCCGTATTAACATGCTTAGGGGATAAAATTTCGTACTTATCGGTTATTTTTTTCTTATCATCATGAAGAAACAGAACAATATGCAAAGTTTCCATTTCCATTGTAGACATTCCCAACATAAATGATAGTAATTTAAATACTTTATGCATATATTCACTTCTCTTTTGTGTCGATACATTATTTAATGTTAATAATGATACGGTAATGTCTGTATTGCCAATAGTGCAAATCGATTCGTGAGAATGTTTGATTTTCTTTAATGCTTTCTTTGCCTCCTTGGAAACAAAATGACTTTTACTTAAACTTGTTTCAGAAAAAGGAACCTTTTTTATTACAAATTTTGCCTTCTGTATTGCTTTTAATTCTTTATAAAAGCCTTTAATTATTTTATTATAAACATTACTATTTTTATAAAACACAAATTTTCCTTTTATCGCTTTAAAAAAATCTGTTATTATCTTTTTACTCGTCATTTATATATTAATTATATAAATTTTCATTTTTATATAATTATTTATTATTTAATTCTTTTCGGATTTTCATAGTATCAAAAAATGTTACTAATTTTGAGACTTGACCTTTACCTCTATTGCTCGTGTAATGTACTAATTTTGCGTTTTTTGTTAACAATAAAATTTTTTGACTGTATGCGTCATTCATATATTTTGCTCTTTGTCCTTTTTCCATGGCGATTTTATGATTTCCATTGAAAAAATCATCATCCATTAAAATATGTTTTGGACGGTATTTATGACTAGAATCTTTCCCTCCATAACTTTTGGCCTTTCCGGGATCTTTTGATACTTCAGAATTAGATTCAGCTGTGAATTTTAAATAAAAATCATGTTTTTCGGATCCTTCCGTATAATTTTTAAATTTACACGCGTGGTAATAATGTTCTACCGAATTCCACATATGTCCATCCAATTCAAAAGGTTGCGATACTATGTGAAAATTAGATAATACTCTTCTCCAATGCTTAATTTTATTTAATTCTTTAAAATCATCCTCTTTTTCTTTTGGAATTTTTTCATTTTTACCTTTACCAGGTTTAGCATCACTCGATTTACTAAAAAAAGTAAATACTATATTTTCATTATAATCTTTAAAATCTTTATTATCTTCTTCTTCAGCTGTTGCGTCTATTGTAGCTATTTTACTATCTTGATCTTCATCATCATCATCATCGGCAACTTTTATCAATTCATTAAATTTTGGAATAAAACTATAAATACCTTGACCAGAATCTATCAAACACTTATGTTTTATCTCTTCCTTTATAGAATGAGGTAATTCATGAAAACGAAACATTTTTCTATTTTTATAAGAAACCAATTGATAATGTTTAGAATCC
>Ga0315315_10000890_pt1 | contig 26755 bp, 20 predicted proteins | sample M140m3416metaG_FD_203699 | JGI IMG/M metagenome (GOLD analysis project Ga0315315, IMG submission 203699) | Ammonia-oxidizing marine archaeal communities from Monterey Bay, California, United States - M1 40m 3416 | ecosystem: Environmental > Aquatic > Marine > Intertidal zone | place: USA... | reverse complement strand
AGAAAATTCTTCTTCGCAAATACCAATAGAAAAATTAAAAGCGAATTTATTATTTCCTGAAAATAAATATCCAGAGTATGTATCTATAATGCATTGTAAAATTGATATAATATTATATTCATTACTTAATAACTTAATAAAAACACCGCATACATACTGGATCGATTTTGGTTATTTTAAAACGACATATAATAATGAAGTAGAAACATTTCCGAAAAATACATTAGATATAAATAAATTAAATAATGATAAATTAACATTTATAATTCGCAATAAACGTGAATATGGTAATTATAATCCTGTATCAGAATTAATAAGAGCGCCCGAATGTTTTACAGGTGGTTTTTGGGGAGGAAGAAATGATTTATTGCAAGAATTTCAAAGAGTATATCATATTGCTGTTAACAATTTATTTAATATAAATATTTCAGATGATGATCAACATATATTTTTCTATTGTTGGAATTTAAAACCAGAAATATTCCATTTAGAATACATAGTTGAAGAACCTTGGCCAAAAGCATTAACATATTATTCAAAATAAAAATTAAATAGAAAATGTTGTACCACACCCGCATTTTGATTTAGCATTAGGATTTTCAAAATGAAATGATTCACCCATTATATCTTTTTTCCAATCTATAGTTGTACCTAATAAATAAAAAACACTTTTTGAATCAATAATTATATTTATATTATTATTGATATTTACAACTTCATCTAATTTACCAGGTTTATTAGTAGTAGGTTTTAGTTGATAATTAAATCCATTACAACCACCACCTTTTACATAAAATAATAAATTTTTAACGTTATTATTATTTGCGATTAATAGTAATTGTGTTGTTGCTTTTTTTGTTATAGTTAACATTTATATAATATAAAAATAAAAAATTGAAGTAAACTAAATAAAAAGAAATAATCATATAATAGAATATGCGTAAAATAAATAACAGTGAAAAATTTCGTGAAAATATACTTAAAAAGTTTATAGATATAATAAAGGATAGAAAAAAGGCAATTAATTTAGAAAAGGGAATATTTAATTATGCTATCAAAGAATCCGATAATAATAAAATTATAAAAAAATGGGATAATCCATATTTTGTACAACTTTACTTAGATAGATTAAAGAGTATATATATTAACTTAAAAAATGAAAAATTATTATTAAAATTAATAAACGATGAAATAACACCTCAAGTATTAGCGTTTATGACACATCAAGAAATGAATGAAGAAATATGGAAAACATTAATTGAACAAAAAATGAAAAGAGATGCGAATAAATATGTTAACAATACTCAAGCATCTACCGATATGTTTACATGTAAGAAATGTAAATCTAAACGTTGTACATATTATGAATTACAAACGCGTAGTGCGGATGAACCAGCAACTATATTTGTAACATGTTTAGATTGCGGTAAGAATTGGAAATCATAAATGAATTATCTATATATAAAATTATAAATAAATATAAACACTTTTTTTTTACTATATTATACAAATGGGTCGATTCTACAGTGGTGATATCGAAGGTAAGTTTTGGTTTGGTCTGCAAGATAGTGATGATATAAAAAATTTAGTAACTATAAATGAATATGTTTATTATAGTTGGAAATCTTGTAATTGTTCAGTCCAAAATGACGAAGATTATTGTAATATGTGTTATGAAAATGAAGAAGAACATATAAATGATGTAAAAGAGTTAAATGAATATGAAGATAATTGTTTATATTATGAAGATAATTGTGCAGGATACAGTTTGGAGAAATCTACTCATTATAAAGAGTTAGTAAATAATATGAATGAATTAAAAAAACAAATACCTAAAGAAATTATTGAAAGTTTTGATAAAATAGAGCAAAATGATGAAATATTAAATGCTTTTACAAAAGTGTTTAATAAAAGTATAGATTTAATAAATAATATAAACAATAAAGAAAAACATCGTGAAATATCGATTTTAGTTGCTAGATATACATTGGGTTATCAAATTGAATATTGTTTACGAAAAAAGGATTCATGTCATATTAATTGTGAATATTAAATTATTATAGATTTATTATATAAAAATATTATATAATAAAATGGGTGATGTATTAATAAGTAGTATATCACGGTTTTCAGTAATTATAAAAGGATTAAAACAACAAATATATGAAATAGAACAAATTAGAAGACTAATGCATAGTTCTTTACCAACTTTTTTAAAAGCATTAAATCGAATGAATGGCACGTTAGAAATGTTAGCGTATGTTTTTCAAAACAATTCACCGCATAATGAATTATTCAAACATAAATTATTAAAATTTTCTCAAATAGAAACTATTGTTTTAAAACTTGAACCTCTTCACACATTATTACGGTTATTAAGTGATTTAAAAGATACAACAAATTTTAGAGATAAAATAAAAATATATTTAAAATTATACATGAACTATTCAAAACCATCTACTATTCATTATCAAATGAAAAAGTATTTTAAAATAATAGAAGAAGCATTACCTATAGTAATTGATTTAAATAGTACTATATTTGGTAGTGCAATACGTATTCAACAACCTATATTAAGAAAAGCATGGATGTTAGTCGGAGATAATCAATTAAATGATAGTTCATTACCAATCAATATTGTTCAAGATAATTTATTTATGTTATTAAAGTTAGAAATAGATGAGAATACTATTAATAAAACAAATAAGAAAGAAATGTACAAAAATATAATTAATCAAATAGTAGAAGATATAGATAATCGTGGCGCTACAAAAGGAGATGGTAATATTTCATTAGCAGAGTTAAACGATTTACCAGAAGAAGTAATGGGAAATAGTGAAATAAATGATGAAAATATTGATGAAAATATTTATGAAGATTCAAATGAAGTAAATGTTTTAGGTTGTTGTTTTTTTAATAAACAAAAATTAAGTAAAGTATTTATAGATAAAGATATAATAGAATCAAATTCAACAAAAGAGTTATCATGTAAAACAGATGATAGTGAAAGTATGTTAGGCGATGATCGCATGGTATTAGCAACTGATTTTTTTGATAGATACAAATCATATTTAAAAATGAAAAAGCAGGATAAAAAGGATAAATCAAGTAAAAAAGAATCGGAAGAACCAGATTACTCAGGTCTCACATGGTTATTTAATGAAATAAATGATAAAGTAAAAGTGAAACCGCCTTTAGAAATAGAAAATGATAAAAAAATTTATTGGAATAGTATTTCTGATAATGTTCCTCCTTGTATAAATGATTATGGTCATGACTTTAACTGTAAAAAAATAGCAACTTTAATATTAAAAAATCCAAGTGAATATAATGATAATCTCAATGATGATAATACAATTTTAACAAATATTATTTTTAAAATGGAAGTAAAAGATCAAGGTTGGGGAGGTACAAATAATGTGCATATACGATACCAAATAAATAATGAAAAATGTATAAAAGCATTTACAGTAAACAGAAATGAAAAAAAGAATCCAAAAAATAAATATAAATTTATTATAAATGGTTGTGAATTAAATAAACATAAATCCAATAAACAACCTACGAAGGTAAGTATATGGTTATATTGTCCTCCTTGGACATGTTGGGAAGCGGAGGTATTATCTATTCAAAGTGAAATAAATTATAATTAATTTATAAGATAAGTAAAATATTATTATAGTATATTTTACTTATTGTTATTATGAATAATCTAATTCTAGAAAATGTGTAACATCATTACTTGATTCATTATATTCTTTTATTTGATTTAATATTAAAATAATAGAAATGAAAAGAAACCATCTTTGTATTGTAATAAATATTCTTCTAACAAGAAAAATATCTATGTTGCGCATTTCATGTATTATATATGTAGACTCAGGAGATGGTAAATTATATCTATTACGCGGTAAATATATTTCAAAACGATAATTATATGGTGACAATTCTTCAACACTATCTTCTACATTAGTATTATTTTGATAATAAAACCTTTTTTCATAAATATGTCTTTTATCTATAGAAGAGTTAGGTAATTGGTTAAAATAATTTGGTATAAAACTTTGACAAAACGTAGTATTTATATAAATATATGAATAATAATCATTTATATTAATAGATAGTATATCTTTTCTACATAATGGACAATTTACATTTTTTCTGTTTTTATATGAAACAAATAAATAATTATTAATACAATTCGCACAAAAACTATGATTACAATTTAATGTACACATTCCATTTTTTAATATTAAATCAAAACATATACTACAATTATTATCGTCGTTTTTAAATGGTATTATTTGGTTACATATCAAATTACAATTAATATTATAAAGTCGAGGTCTAGGCGATATTTTAATTATATCTTTATAAATATAAAGTGGGGTTTTTAATTTTGTTAAATTATATATTTCATTGGCATATTTCCATATATGATTATTATCACAATAATGAATATATATATAGTCTTTATTAGTGAATGAATAATATGTAATTAGTGAATGAATATATTGTTCTAATTCTAGTTTACTAGGTTTATTTGATAATTTACAAGAAAAATTATTTTTATAATATAATACACGTAATTCTGGTATAGATAATAATTTTAATTTATGTAATAAAAAGTTAAAATTAAATGATATCATGCAATATAAATGAATAATGCAATCTGTTTTAATTTTTTGTTGTAATATATCGATACTTTCATGTTTACAATAATTTATACTGTGTCCTATTTCATTGCAATATGAACAGGTTTTTGATTTCATAATATAAATAATATAAATATATTATTTATATGTATTGAATGAATAAATGAATATAATATAAAAGTTAATTAATAATGTATATAAATGAACATTATAAAAATATTATTTTTTATTTATTATATTAATTATCATATAAAAGTATTTGTATTATCTAGTAATTATTTTACAAGTAATTCTGAAAATACAATTACTACAAACCCTGACCAACCTCGTTCAGTATTTTCTATAGACATGGATAATGATGGTGATATAGATGTGATTGTTGGATCATATAAAGATGATACTGTGGCGTGGTATGAAAATAATGGTTCAGAAAGTTTTACTGAACATATAATTACAACAAATCCTGATGGTATAACTACTATATTTGTTATAGATTTAGATAATGATAATGATATGGATGTTATAGTAGGTTCAAGTAGAGATGATACGGTCGCATGGTATGAAAATAATGGTTATGAAAGTTTTACAGAAAATATTATAACAACAAATGCGGATCAGGTAAAATCAATATTTGCGATTGATATAGATAATGATGGAGATATTGATATTGTAGTTTCTTCAAAAAGAGATGATACTATAGCATGGTGGGAAAACGATGGTTCAGAAAGTTTTACAAAAAATACTATAACTAGTTCTTCAAATGAACCCTTATCTGTATTTGCGATAGATATAGATAATGATGGAGATATTGATATAGTATCTTGTTATTCTGCTGATAATATTATAGCATGGTGGGAAAATAACGGTTCAGAAAGTTTTACGGAAAATGTAATTACTAATAGTGCTAATAATCCAGTTTTTGTACATGCTATTGATATAGATAATGATGGAGATATAGATATATTATCATCAGAATCTTCAGGATCTATTTTTTCATGGTGGGAAAATAACGGATCAGAAAGTTTTACTAAAAATGTAATTACTAACACAGCAACAAATGCTTATATTATATATCCTGTAGATATAGATAATGATGGTGATATTGATATTGTAACCGGTGCTACAAATACTGTGTCATGGTGGGAAAATAATGGTTCAGAAAGTTTTACTGAAAATGTAATATCAAATAGTGTAAATGGTGTATCTTCAATATTTCCAATTGATATTAATAATGATGGAGATATGGATATAATAACAAGTTCAAAGACTGATAATAAAATAGTATGGTGGAAAAACTTAATGACTATTCCAACAGGGCAACCAACTAGTCAACCAAGTAGTCAACCAACTAGTCAACCATCAGGACAACCATCGGGACAACCTTCAAGTCAACCTACGAGAAAACCATCTGGACAACCAACCGGTCAACCATCAGGACAACCATCAAGACAACCATCCGGTATCCCATCTAGTCAACCTTCAAGTCAACCTACTAGTAAACCATCAGGACAACCAACCAATAAACCATCAGGACAACCATCAGGACAACCATCTAGTCAACCTTCAAGTCAACCTTCAAGTCAACCTTCAAGTCAACCTTCAAGTCAACCTACTAGTAAACCAACCGGACAACCAACCGGTAAACCATCAGGACAACCATCAGGACAACCGTCGGGTATCCCAACTAGTCAACCTTCAAGTCAACCTTCAAGTCAACCTTCAAGTCAACCTTCAAGTCAACCTTCAGGTCAACCTTCAGGTCAACCTTCTATTCAACCTTCAAGTCAACCTTCAGGTCAACCTTCAGGTCAACCTTCTATTCAACCAACAGGTAATCCTTCAAGTCAACCTTCAAGTCAACCAACCAGAAAACCAACGGGACAACCAACAGGTAAACCATCTGGTCAACCTTCAAGTCAACCTACTAGTAAACCAACAAATCGACCAACAGGACAACCATCAAATCAACCAACCGGACAACCATCAAATCAACCAACCGGACAACCATCAAATCAACCAACAAGTAAACCGTCCGGTCAACCGTCAACACAACCAACAGGTCAACCTTCATGCCAACCAACGGGTCAACCGTCAACTCAACCAACAGGTCAACCTTCGTGTCAACCAACAAGTCAACCATCAGGACAACCAACAAATCAACCATCAGGACAACCATCAGGACAACCATCAGGACAACCAACCAATATACCATCTGGTAAACCATCCGGGCAACCAACCGGACAACCTTCAAGTCAACCTTCAAGTCAACCTACGAGAAAACCTACAGGACAACCTACAAATCAACCAACAAGACAACCTACAGGTCAACCAACAAGTCAACCTACTAGTAAACCAACAGGACAACCAACGGGACAACCATCGAATCAACCAACGGGACAACCTACAAATATACCATCCGGTCAACCTACAGGGCAACCTACAAATATACCATCTAGTCAACCAACAAGTCAACCTACAGGGCAACCTACAGGGCAACCTACAAATATACCATCAAGTCAACCATCAAGTCAACCAACAAATAAACCTACAAGTCAACCAACAGGACAACCAACGGGACAACCAACAGGACAACCAACGGGACAACCAACAGGACAACCAACCGGACAACCAACAGGACAACCAACAGAACAACCAACAGGACAACCAACAGGACAACCAACAGATCAACCTACAAGTAAACCAACAAGTCAACCAACAGGACAACCAACTAGTCAACCAACAGGACAACCGACTAGTCAACCAACCGGACAACCAACAAGACAACCAACAAGACAACCAACAGGACAACCAACAAGACAACCAACAGGACAACCAACGGGTCAACCTACAAGTAAACCAACCGGTCAACCAACAAGACAACCAACAGGACAACCAACGGGTCAACCAACCAGAAAACCAACGGGTCAACCAACAGGACAACCTACTAGTCAACCATCAGGACAACCTACTAGTAAACCAACAGGACAACCAACGGGACAACCAACGGGACAACCATCAGAACAACCGTCAAGTCAACCAACCGGACAACCATCCAATCAACCAACAAGTAAACCATCCAATCAACCAACAGGACAACCTACTAGTAAACCAACAGGACAACCTACTAGTAAACCAACCGGACAACCAACAGGACAACCATCTAAACAACCAACAGGACAACCTACAAACATACCATCAAGTCAACCAACGAGTCAACCAACAAGTAAACCATCGGGTCAACCAACAAGTAAACCAACATGTCAACCATCAGGACAACCATCGGGTCAACCATCAGGACAACCATCAGGACAACCATCAGGACAACCATCAGGACAACCGACACAACAACCGTCAGCACAACCATCGGGTCAACCAACAAGTAAACCAACCGGACAACCCTCAGATCAACCAACCGGTCAACCATCAGGGCAACCAACCAGTCAACCGTCGGGTCAACCGTCGGGTCAACCGTCCAGACAACCATCAGGACAACCAACGCAACAACCTTCAAGACAACCATCGGGACAACCAACAAGTAAACCAACTGGACAACCATCAGGACAACCATCAGGACAACCAACAAATCAACCATCAGGTCAACCAACCAGTCAACCATCAGGTCAACCATCAGGTCAACCAACCGGTCAACCAACTAGTCAACCAACTAGTCAACCATCAGGTCAACCATCAGGACAACCGTCAGGACAACCAACAGGTCAACCAACCGGTCAACCAACTAGTCAACCAACTAGTCAACCATCAGGTCAACCATCAGGTCAACCGTCAGGTCAACCAACTAGTCAACCATCAGGTCAACCAACTAGTCAACCATCAGGTCAACCATCCGGTCAACCAACTAGTCAACCATCAGGTCAACCATCAGGACAACCAACTAGTCAACCATCAGGTCAACCATCAGGACAACCAACCGGTCAACCAACTAGGCAACCATCAGGACAACCAACTAGGCAACCATCAGGACAACCATCAAGTCAACCATCAAGTCAACCATCAAGTCAACCAACCAGTCAACCATCAGGTCAACCATCAGGTCAACCAACATCATCACCTAGTCAACCGACCGGACAACCTACTAGTAATCCTTCAACACAACCTTCTAGTCAACCGACCGGACAACCAAGTTGCCAACCAACATCAGAACCATCCAGTCAACCTACTAGTATACCAACTGGACAACCTTCAATTATACCAACTAGTAAACCAACTATTGTACCATCAAGTCAACCATCAAATAAACCATCGAGTCAACCAACAAATAAACCATCAAGTCAACCGTCAAATAAACCAACAAGTCAACCATCAAATAAACCATCAAGTCAACCATCAAATAAACCATCAGGTCAACCATCATGTCAACCATCATGTCAACCATCGGGTCAACCGTCCGGTCAACCAACAACTTATCCAACTAGTCAACCAACAGGTCAACCTACCGATCAACCAAATAGTAATCCGACAAGTGAACCATCAAACCAACCAACAAGTTTACCAAGTATTATTGTAGAAATAAATACAGATAAAAATGATAACAATATGTTATTATTAACAACAATTATTATTGGAATAATAATTATATTAATATTAATTAACTATATTTATAGAAAATATACTTTACGAAAAAAACAAAAAGAAGAATTAGAAAAAATAGCAATAGGTAAAGAAAAACACCGAGAAAAATTATTTGATAAGGTAATAAACTATAATAATCAAAAAAATAAAATATTACCAGAAGTAAATAATGAAAATTTAAAAAAACAAACAATAAAAATGTCAAAAGTAATGCCTATTATAAACAAACAACATACCATAACAATATCAGATGAAGAATCTCAAAATATATCATATAATAAAAATGAAATTATAGATAATAATATGGAAAGTGAAAAAAACACTATAGAGAATGAAATCTATAACTTGGAAAATGAAATAGATAACTTAGAAAGTGAACTAAGTGAATCAAATATATCCGATTTTTTTAATTTATCTAATTCATCAATTACATCAAGTAGTTTATTTTCATCAGAATCAAGCGATTCAATACTTTCATTGATTTCTTTATCTAGTGATACAAGTAGAGAATATTTTCATCAATATAAAAACTCAACACCTTTTACAAACAATAAGAAAAATAATGATAATAATAAAATAGAATTACAAATTGAAGAAAAAACACAAATTCCATTTAAATAAATAATTATAAAATAATATAAATATAATTAATCTATACTACATAAGTAAATGGACATTGATTGGGATAATGTTAATAATAAAGTTGAGTTATTTTCGTTAGAAGGGCAAGAACACCTAGCGAAAATTGTAGATGTTTATGATGGCGATACTATAAAATGTGTGTTTCCTATTCATAATACATTATATAGATGGAATTGTCGTCTTACAGGTGTAGATACACCAGAAGTAAGAACGCGTTGTAAAACAGAAAAAGCATATGGTTATAAGGTGCGTGATTATTTACGTGAAAAAATATTAAATAAAATGGTGTATGTTCGTTGTGGTGATTTTGATAAATATGGTCGTTTATTAGTAGAAATATTATGCGATGATTGTTTAGTAAATGATTGGTTAGTTCAAAATAATTATGCGTTTGCTTATGATGGAGGAACTAAGCAAAGTTGGAGTGATTATTTGAATAACGCATAAAAAAATTTTATAAAATATTTTTATAAAATTTTACATCTTTACATCTTTGAATATTTGAATCCGCACTAACAATATGTAATATTTATATGATAATGGATTTAGATATATACATTTATAAGTATTAAGTATACTATAAAATGTCGTTCAAACAACACGACATTGTTGGTTGGTTAAAATCTGTAAATCTCATATATGTTGTTATATCAAAGAGTAAAACTGATAATGGATTTGATACAATGTACACTATTACCCCAATCAAAAATTTTCAATTACCGAGTGGTGTAATTAAATCATCATTAAATCGCTATGTCCCACTAAGGGAATTATATGATATAACTGGTGTCGATTGCAACTACTCTGACTTATAAGTGTGTTTACTATATCAATTTATCTAATAATATATTATTTACATAATTTTTATGTGAATAATTAAATTCTAAAAATATGAATTAAAAAAACAAATGATTCTACCAATTTATTTTCAATATTATCATTCATAATTTCATTACATTTATTTTATACGGGTTTATTTTTTGGAGACAATAAAAATAATTTTTTTTATAAATAATTAAACTAAAATTTCTAAGTCTTCTAATTTCCAGTATTCACAACCCCCAGAAGGTAAAGGTCTTTTAATAATAAAAGGTATGGATTTTTGTTCAAATTCTTTTAAAGCAATATTATAACTATCAATTAAGGAGTTTTCAATTTCAACTAAAGGAGTGGCACCTGCTGCTATTTGTTTTGCTCGTTCTCCTAAAATACGTGTTTTTTCATATTTTGTAATAAATGGTAATGTTTTATGAAAATTATCAATAATAATACCATTCTTATCTCTAGTTACTTGTGATAACGTATTGATTTCATTAATATTATGTTGTAGCAATTCAGTATGAGAATCTTGTATAATTTGTTGTTGAATATTTTCATCGAATTTTTGTAAATATTGTTCATCATCACTTTCATCATCGCTATCACTATCTTCAATATCTTCATAATTATTTAATAAGAAATTAGGAGTAGTATTTTGATTATTAATAATATTATCATTATTAACATCATCATCTTCAATTATATCATCATCTTCAATTTCGTCAATTTCATCTTCCATAACATCATTATCTGATTCATCGGACTCAGGTGGAGGTGGGGGAGGTTTATCTTCGTCATCAGAATCGCTGAAAATAGAATTATTATCATTATCTATATCTTGATCTTTTTCAATAATAATATTATCGACATTATCAGAATTGGGTTGAATACTCATGTTAAATATATATTATATATAGTAAATATATTATATATTAGTTTCTAAATCTATTATTCTTCAATTTTTTATATTTAATTTTTACTATTTGTTTTCCATGTAATATCACATAAAGTACACAAATAAATATATTTCATTTTTTTATCATCGTATCGTAAATATATAATATCATTCTTAACATCATCTTTAGTATTGCAATCACATTGATCGTTTGGACAAGGAATATTATAAATATGAGGTAAAGTAGGATCGTGTTTGGTATATGTATTAATAATATGATTATACCCATCATCATTATTTTTAAAATTTGTACTTAAGACACATGTATTATCTGCCTGATCAACATCACTAGTATTTTTACAATTACGACAATAATAAGTTAATTCATTTTTATTTTTTTCATTAATTGAAATATAGTACATGTTATCGCATACATTACAAAACTTCATTATATATTACTATAATATTATTTCCTTTAAATAATTATTATTATTTTTAATCAATTTTTTATAATATTGAAACTGTAATTACGTTATAATTACTAAATGGCAATTATAAAAAAATATAGTAAAATATAATATAATATAAATTTTTATTATCGTATAAATAATTATTTTTGTTACTTATAATGGTAACAAAAACATATCATTATAATTATTTACTGTTATATAAAATTGAATAAAAACTAATATAAAAATATATTCATATATTAAATATTCAGAAATCAAATGAATTCAGATACAATAATACCTAATTCAAATTCATATTATAATTCAGATGATTTTCTAAAACAACATCTAGTAAAAGACAGTAATTTAGAGAAAACACATACGCGTATAGGCAAATCAACAAAAAAAAGTAATGGACAACCTGAAATATATGGCGGTTCATTTCATATTCCAGATGCGGAACAAAAAATATGGATGGATTTATATTATAATAATGTAATCGCTAAAAATAAAAAGGAATATATCACAGAAAAACAGCTCAATAAAAATGGTCCAATAGTAATTGATTTTGATTTTAAACATGACATAGAAATTGATGAACGTCAATATACGTCTGATCATATAGAAGATATGCTAGATGAGTTAAGCAATAAATTAAAAGACGTATATATGTTTGATAACGAAACTAACTTTAAAATAATAATTTTAGAAAAACAAACGATTAATCGTATTCATGATAAACATATTACTAAAGATGGAATACATTGTATGATATGGATAAAATCATCATTAGTAATTCAACAATTATTGAGAATTAAATTGTTAACTGTATTGCCTGGTATATGGAATGATTTACAGTTAAAGAATTCATGGGAAGACGTAGTAGATGAACGTGTATCTAGAGGAGAAGCGAATTGGCAATTAGTAGGTTCAAGAAAACCAGACCATGACAGATATAAAGTATCACGTGTTTACGAAATGACATATGACGAAAAAGATGGTAATATCATTCGTACACCACTAAAGGTAAATAAAAATTTTATAAAAGATAATTTATATAAATTATCTGTAAGGTACCAAGAACACCCCGCATTTTTACCTCAAGAATCAATTATTGGAGAAATAAAAGATTTTGAAGAATTAAATAATACTGTTAAAATTGTACGTGCTCCGAGTAATCCTAAAATAATTAGAAATACAAGTGATTACGCATTGTTAACTCAGATATCTTCCATGGAAACATTAGATTACTTAATAGATTGTTTTATTGAAAAAAATAGTCGTATTATGTCAGATTATCATTTTAACGCGATTTATAAATATGTAATGATTTTACCAAAAAAATATTATGAACAAGGATCGTATGACCGATGGATCCGTGTAGGTTGGGTTCTATTTAATATGTCTGTGAACGCACAAGATCCAAATAAATTATTAATAGTTTGGATAAAATTCAGTTCACAAGCAAGTAATTTTATGTTTAGTGATATCATTGACATTTGCGAACGCTGGAGTAATTTCGACTTAAAACAACATAATAATTTAACAAAGCTTTCTTTATATCATTGGGCGAAATTAGACGCACCCCAAAAATACAATGAAGTACGTTCAGGTAATATAGATTTTTATGTTGAAGAAACGCTCAAAGTAGTACCATTAATAAAACAAAATCAAAATGTAGTATGTGGTGATTGGGATTTAGCGCGAGTATTATATCAATTGTTAAAAGACGAGTATGTATGTGTTTCTATTAAACAAAATATTTGGTACCAATACATAAATCATCGATGGCAGTTAATAGATAGTGGTACTTCATTAAGAAAGGCAATATCAACACAATTAAAAGAAATATATATTCATAAATCAAGAGAATATTTGGAAGAAATTAATAAAGATATTCCAGAAGATGAAGAGGACAAAGATAATAATAAAAAAATGAAAACAATAAGAGCATTACATATATCAAGTTCTTTAGGAGATACGAAAAAAAAGAATAATATTTTAATAGAAGCAAAAGAGTTATTTTATGATGGTGATTTTGTAAATAAACTAGATACTAATTTTTACCTATTAGGTTTTAATAATGGCGTGTATGATTTTTCAACTAATGAATTCAGAAGTGGAAAACCAGAAGATAATATATCGTTTAGTACTGGTAATGATTATATTGATATTAGAGCAATAACAAAATTCAGAGATATTCCTGTACAAGATATAATAAAGTCTATTCACGATTTTATGAATAGTTTATTTCCTATACCTGAATTGTGTACTTATATGTGGCAACATTTAGCGTCAACTTTAGTAGGAACAACACCCGATCAAACATTTAACATGTATATTGGCTCTGGCCGAAATGGTAAATCTGTGTTAACTATGTTAATGAAAAAGGTATTGGGTCAATATATGTGTGATGTGAATCCAGCGTTAATTACTGAAAAACGTTGTAAAGTTGGTGGATTAGCACCAGAAATTGTAGATTTAAAGGGACGTCGTTATGCTGTTATACAAGAGTCTACTAAAGGCGACGCTTTAAATGAAGGTATTATGAAGCAACTTACTTCAGGTAAGGATCAGGTTCAAGGGCGATCCCCATTTGCGTTAGCGCCTGTATCCTTTATACCTCAACTAAAGTTAGTATTAACTTGTAATAGTTTAATGAAAATTAATTCAAATGATAATGGTACTTGGAGAAGAATACGCACAGTCCCATTTTTATCGTTATTCACCGAAAAACCAGTAAATACAGATAAAAGTAAACCATATCAATTTTTAATAGATAATACAATTGATGAAAAGTTTGATATGTGGAAAGAAGTATTTACATTTATGTTAATTGAAAAATGCGTAGAATCCAAAGGTAAAGTAAACGATTGTAATATAGTATTGGAACGTTCAAAAGAATATCAAAAATCGCAAGATTATTTATCAGAGTTTATTGAAGAACGTATTGTTAAAGTTGATGATCCAGGAAAGTATTTACGTAAGTCTGATCTAAACTTAGATTTCAAGGCATGGTATTCATTGACATATGACGGAAGACCTCCTACCAATAAAGAATTACATGAATACATTACTAGTAAATTTGGTAAACCAGTAAATCAAAAATGGTTAAATATAACATTAAAAGAAAAATATAATAATGATGAAGAATTATTAGGAAATGATGGTATTAATGAAATGTAAAAAATAAATATGTTATAAAATAATATTTATTTTTTATCATAAGGGATTCCGAAGAATATAGAATATATATAATTATACAAATTGGTAATATAAGAAATAATATAATAACTAATATAAGGGTATATACAAGCGCAAATTAAAATAACAATTTTATAATAATATGGTAAAGATTCATTTAAAAAAAGAAAATAGGTTAAAATAATACAAGCAATAATATAAAGATAAAATAAATAATTATTGAAAAGGCGTATATTATTAGTAGTTGTATTTAATAATGTAACTTTTCTACCATACGTATCATTTTTTTTAATTTTTCTATCCATCATTCGATTAATATTTGTTTTTAACATTTCATTATTACGTTTTATGTTAGTAAAATTATATTTTGTAAATTCCATTTATATATTCAAAAGATTAAATTTTACATCCAAAATTTGTATAAATATTTTTAAAACTTTCTTCACCAGTTTCTTCAATAGGTAAACATTTTACCTTTTCGGAATTCCATTTATTCGTTTCATTATCACAACAGTCCCCATTTTTACACATTGACATTTTTAATTCTTTTTCTTTTTCTAAATCTTTTAATTTTTGCGATCTATCAATCTTTTCATCACTGTCAGTAAGCGGAGGTTTAAATACCAATTTATCATAATATAATGGATCTCTACGAAGGATATCAATATATAAATATAAACAATAACCTATTGAAATAAATAATATTAAAATTAATAATGTATTATAAAGGAAAGAAGGAATTATATACATTTTTTTTAACATATGTAATATTATACTAAGAGTAATAGTAAATATAATAATCATTAAAATCTCATTATATGCGCTGTAACGTTTAGTTTTACTATTATTTAATTGGGTTTCTCTAACTTGTTGTTCAAATTCATTATCAACCTTAATTTTATAATTATTCATTCTTGTATTCTCAGTATCAACAATTTTTTTCATTTTTTCTTGATTAGATAATACATTATCATTAATACCTACTGATTGTTTCAAAAATTCGAATAACTGATTAAGAGATGAATTAATTTGTTCTAAATTTGCTTCATTATTTTCAGGAACAGTATTATTTTCAGGAACTGTATTATTTTGAGACATTATATAATATAAAAATATATTATATAATTATTTATTGGTTATTAGATATATAATTAATGTACTTAATGTTATACCTCCTAATGTTAATATTAAAAATTCATTATTAATATTACGTATATAGTCTTTATTCATTGCCTCATTTAGTGTTTCTTTCTTTTTTTTATTCATATAATTATATTTATCGTTACTTAATAAAATATCACGTATACCATTACTATCTTTATTTGTAATTAAGTTTAATTTATCTTCTAATTCAAAACTATTACTATTAATTTCTGCCTTCATATCTTGATCGTTTACTGCTAAATTATATGTAGGACAAATTTTGTCACCTATATTTTCAGAATCTATATTACAATCGAATCCTTCAATTATTCGAAAATTTTCATATGCTGTACTTTGTTTAGAATATGGAATAAAAGTTGTCATATTATATAATTATAAGATATTTATAATTACAAATTATTTAGTATTAGAAAAAATATAAAATAAACTAGTAGTAACTATTGCTGTTAATATCAAATTCGTATAAATAACTATATCTTGTTCATACTTATTTTCAATAGCAATAGATCCTTTTGTTTTACCAATTTCTTTTAACTTTTTATTAACATCTTTATTTATTATACGCGTTTCAGTAAATTTATCATCAACATTTTCAGTATCTTCAATATAATCTTGAATAACCGAATCATTTATTAAGATATTATCTTGGTTATCTTGATAAAAATCACTATTAGGGTTAACCATATCGTTTATTTGATTCGCATTATTTATAATACTACTAGTTAAAGCAGAATTAATCAATTCTTCTTGCTTATTAATATAAACTAAATATTCCTCATTGAACTTATTAATTTCTTCCAAATTTTTTGAACTTAAATAATTTTCATCGGATTCGCTTAAATTATTATTTACAAAAGATTCAAATACATTATAATTTAACCCAACCTTTTTATTTTTTACTGAATTTAATTTATTCGTTCCGCAAGCATTATTACACTCCATTTATTATATTATTAGATATTATCTATATAAAAGATTCGTATAATATAATCTTTTATATAAACAAAAACAGAATATAATAATATTTGTAAAGGTTGAATAACAAAAGGATATAATAGTAAAAATAATATGAAAAAATGATGTATAAAATTAAATTTTTTTTTGTCAACTACAACAAAATAAATAAGTATTGCTAAAAAACAATAATATATTATAAACAAGACGCTATTTAATATTTGGTATGTTTGAATATCATCTCTTGTATAATTTGCCAAACTATTATTAATAGAATTTATTTCATCGAAATTTTTATTTTCGTTTTCAACAATTTTATTCGTTTGTTTAATATTATTATAAAATTGTAAATTAAATATTCGATCCATATATATTTAAACTATATTTCTATTTTTTAAAATAAAAATTCCAATACAAAATATACCTAAAGTTAAATTAATTGTATCTACTACTACAGTATTATATATTTTTTTATTATTGTCATAATCTTCTTCTGCTTTAGATTCTAATAATTGATTATTATTCAATTTACTACTATTTGCTTGTTGAATACATAAAATCCTTTTTAAACATTCCTCCGTATTATTTTTATAATTGTCTTCACTACATAATATATTTTCATTAATAGATTCTAATTGTTCGCATTTTTCTTTAGATAGTAGTATTTTTTTATAATCGGGTGTTAAATATTGTATATAATATTTATTTATGTTTTCAAATGATTCTATTTTTTCATTATTATCTAAATCTTTCAAATTGGAATCCAAATTTTTTAATATTTGTAAAAACCCTTGTTTAGATTCTAAATTATCAGTTGTAATTATTTTTTGATAAACTTCTTCTGTTTGATCAATTAACTTAAGTAATGCGTCATTTAATTCTTGTAATAATGACATATTTTCATTTTCACGAGAATTTTTTATAATGTTGTATGAAACTGCTTTATAAGAATCATCATTTCTTAACGACATTTTATTTGCGATTTTTAATTCATTTAACTTATATTCATTATTATAATCAGACCAATTTATTTTTTGTTGTAAATACTGTTGTTTTCCACGAACAGTATATATATTACTATTAATGGTTTTAATTACTTCTTTTAATTGTTTGGGTTTATCTTGTTCTTTATTAGTCATTATTTGATTTTCAACATTAGCAATTGAATCGTTTAATTTATTAATATCACTAATTATATCATTTAAATCATTGTTAAAATCTCGAATTATACCTAACTGAGAATTATTTTCAGTAGATAAATTTTGTACATATTCTAAATTTTGTTTTTTTTCACGTAATGTTCGTACTAGATTATTAAAATTTGTTTTATATGTTATTACCTTTTGATGATTATGTATTGTATTTAATTCTACATCTTTTTCTACAGTTTTTTTTAATAAATTATGTAATAATCCTGAAATATCTATGGTATATAAAGTGTTTTTAACATAAGATAAAAAAGTTTTTTCATTATTACTTAAATTTTGTGTTAATAAATCGTTATTTTGCATCTATATTTTATATTATATATTAATTATAGAATATATAATGTATTAATTATTTATTTTATACATAATTGTAATTATACCTAATAAACCTATACTTAATTTAATTGTATCTATTAACGTATCTTGTTGTAATTCAATATTATCTGTATACTGAACATTATTGGTTGTTTTCAAAATTTCATTATACGCACTGTCTTTACTTAATTTTTTATTTAAACATAATTCTTTTTCTAAACAATGTTTTCTGTTATTATCATAATCACTTATTTCGCATGTTTTTTCTTTTAATAATTCACTACAAGTTTCGTCATTAACAATATATTTTTTATAATTATCATTTAAATAACTACTATATATATTTGTAAAATTTTCCATAAGTGATTGTTGTCGAATGGTATTTTCTGTCAGTTGTTTTTCTTGTATATCTAATAAATTTTTGTTTTCTGTTAATGCTGTATTAATTAATTCCTTTTCTGCCGCCTTTGATTTTAACAACTGTAATATATGATTTGCATGTTTTTCTTGTTTTTTTATTTTCTCATTAATATAGGATAAATCTGTATTTACTTCTTTTCTAATATTGTTTATAGTAATCATTCTATGTTCATTTTTTAATATATCCAGTTCTTCTTCATTTTTTTCTTTGTCTTTATTTAATAATATTATTTGTTTTTCCAAATTTCTTTCATTTTCTTTTAAAAAATTATATTGTGCTTCTACCTGCTTTTTTTCTAGTTCTTTACTATTCAAAATAGTCTTGTTGTTTGGTATTTCGACAAATTGTAAATTATTAATTATATCTGTATTTTCAGCTATATTTCCTTCAGTTGTTGAATACATATTTATGTTATTTTGAGTATCAGTTACTTTATTTTGTAAACTAATAATTTCACTATTACTTAAATTATCTATAAAATTTTGACCTAATAATTCCCCCCGTTTAGTAGCCATATCTGTTTCTGATAGTATTCTTTGTTGTCTTTCGTATTCTTTTGTTCGACTAAATTCTTCTTTGTCTATTATACTCATTTTGCTATCTTTAATTTGGGTTGCGGTTGAATATTTGCTATTGTATCTTTCTTTTATCTCTCCTAATGCATTTTGAAAATATTGATTTAAATTTGTATTAGGTTTAAAAAGTGTTTTTATATCATTATCGTTAATCTCGTTTATTTTTAGATGAATCGAATATAATGTTTCAGTACTATTGTTATAAGTATCCGTTATATTTTGAAAGATGGACGCTACATTTGCTCTTGGAATATTTAAATCTTCTTGAATACCTTCTATCTTTTGTATATTAGCAATATGAGTATCTATTACTGCTAGATTAGAATCTACTGAGGTATAACTTTCGATAATATCATCACGTATGATAATAACTTTTTCACGTATTGTATTATAGTTATCATATTGTCCTCTTATTTGATTTTGTATCTTCCAATTATCATGATAGTTAATTTTATATTCTGTAAAAATTGATTGTATAAAATTATTGTCATATCCATATATATCAAATCTATTTTGTGTATTGGTTCTTTGATTAAAATAACCAACCGATCTATTAGAAGTTATTCTAGTATTTTCTATTTCTGGTGCATAAGATTCAATTGTACGATCATTATATAAAATTTTATTTTTAGAATAGACAATATTGGATCGATCTGCTTCCGCATTAAAAGTAAAATTTTCGGCAGGACTTACGGTAATTTTTACTTTATCATTCCATTCTGATTTAACCGCAATTTTTATAACTCCATGCCCTCCATGACCTCCTCGGTTTTGATTACACTCAAAATATTGTTGAGGACCGCCTCCACCTCCGAAACCATGCTCAGCATCATATTCTTTGCAATCTTCAGTAAACCAATCTTGTATGTTTCCACAACCACCGTATTTCCGGTCAGGTTTCCAACAATGATCAGTATCACTTGATCCTCTCCCATATGATCCGTCCCGGTTGTACCCGTCCCAATGTGATCCTCCCCCTCCGGGAGCGTAATAGTGTGTACCTTCTATGGGCCATTGTTTACCTATACCACCCTTACCTGCGTCATCACTACCACGATCTGGTACAGAACCACCAACACCACCAGCACCGCCTCCGCCTGCACCAGCATAATGTCCCCAATCCCCACCATGGTTTGAGAAATAAGCAAAATATGGATTATTATTTTTTGCCCGTTTTAATGCCGTATCCCAATAAAAACTTAAATTATTTGCTCTTGCTTGACCACCTGTATCACCACCAGAACTTCCAACTTTTATTCTACCATTATTTAATGCGTTTATTCGCCAATAACTATCTGATTCAGACCAACCACCGCCGTACCAATGTACTCCTCCAGCGCCACCGCCCCAACAATGAACAATATCCTCGTTTGTAGTTAAATCAGTTATTTTACTCGGTTTCCCGTTATACAAATATCTACCTATTCCTACATCTAATTCATATTCTCGACCATTTACAAAAGGGTATGTACCATATGCCATTTCACCTCCTCCTCCGCCACCCGTACCTCGTTTCCCACGATCAGCACCTCCGGGACCGCCAGCAGCAACTACTAATACTGCTATTCCTGGATTATTATTTCTAATAGTATTTTCTACATCTTTATCAAAAATATCTATACGAATTTTATATTTATTTAAGTGCATATCATCATCCTTCATATCCCTCCAGACACCTTGTTCACTATATATTACATTAAATTCATGAAAACGATATCCATTTTGATAATTATAATCATGATAGATAACATCGTTGGCATTCTGAAGTCTCTTTTTTATACCAGTCAATGAATTATTATACCACTCTGATTTCCACATCATACGTTTATTATACCCCATAAGATATTTTACTGAATTTGTTGCATAAAATATTCTTTGTGGATTTTCTTTCAAATTATTTTCTGACCATTTTACTACTGCGTCGGAGTCTCCGAAAGTCGTACGAACATCACGCGTACCCCACCACCAACTCGTCTTATAATCACCTGCTGACAACATACCATTATCAAACGTTTCGTTATATTTATTTCTGTCATAATATTCTATTTCTGTATCATCTATTACTTGACTATTAAGTGGCATATATACATTATCAACTGTTCTATCAAAACTATATTTATGAATAATAGGTGTAGAATCTAAATTAAAATATACATTTTTTAACTTTGAACATAATGAAAAAGCAAAAATACCAATCTGTTTTATTTTACTTGGAAAATGAATATAATTCATATTACATTTATGAAAAGCATAAGGAAAAATATATTCTAGTTGACTATTTTGTTTAAAATATACTTCATTCAAATTAGAACAACCATGAAAACAACCGGTCCCTATAAATTTAACTGAAGAGGGTATAATTATTGTTGTTAAATTTGTAAACTGTCTGAAAGCATATTTTCCGATAGATGTAATACCTTCCTTTAAAATAAGAAGTTCTTTATTTTTTAATGATAAAGTAGAAACAACATCTTCAGTTAAATCCCCGGCATGATTTACTTCTTCACTAATATCAATATTATTATCAATATTAAACTCATTAGTGAATAAATACTCAATTCTTATAATATTTTGAATTTCATTATTAATAATAGCATTAAAATTATTGTAATATTGAATCTCATTATTAACTACTAATTCCGTTGTTTCATTCGTATTCGTATTAATGGTAGTATTAGTATGAAAAGTATCATTCTCAATATTTACATTTTGATTAATATCAACACTAATTAACTGACTAGAATCTTTAAACGTATTCCTACCAATTTTTTCTAAACCATTAGGAAATACAATCTCTTTTAAACTATAAAATTTAACAAAACAAGAATCACCTATTGATTTTAAAGAATTTGGAAACACAATTTTTTTTATTTTACCTATATATTTATCTAGTCCAGGAAAACAACCAGAATCACCCGACGCATTAATTTTTTCAATACCTTCTGTGAATACTAAATCAAATTGAAATCCGCTATTTTCATTTATTAAACTATCAAATGATTTTAGATTATTATATTCAAAACTACCATTATCAACCTTGTTTACTTCTGATTGAATATACTTTTTGCCAGAAGCGTTCCATCCTATATTACTGAATATAATTGTTTCATTAGTATATGGTGTAGGTGCATCAAAAAAATTTTCTTTAATAGATAATAAATTATAAAAAATAAGACCTAATATTAATAAAATTATTAAGATGAATAAATATTTTTTATTATATATCATAATAATTGTATAAATTATATAGTGATAATATAATTTATATAATATTTTATTTATAAGTATTTATTTCTTGAAATAAAAAAAACTACTAATAATACCACACGCAATTAATAAATATACAGATTTATTTTGAGAAGATAAATTTAAAAATGATTCTTGTTGAATAGTGTTAATTAAATAAAGATCATTATCAATTTTCTTAGTAATACTTTCATTCAATGAATTATTGTGTGCGTCTTGAGCAATAATTTCTAAAGCTTTGGCTTCTGATTTTAATTTGTTATACTCATTTACGTTTGATTTTGAAATTGCTTCTAACGCATTATAATTTAAATCTTTTTGTTTATTGGTTGTTTTTGCGGCTTCTAATAACATAGAATAATTAAGATCATTTTTTTTAGTGTATGAAGAAAAATTATTAATTTGGTCATTTTTATTATCAATTACTTCCTGATATTGGGTTGTAATTGTAGTAATATTATTTTCATTATCTCTATCTTTTTTCCTTAATGCTAGTCTATGATCACTATTTAAAGCGTCTACAGATTTTTCATGTTCTTTATCAATGTTGTTAATTCTTCTATCATAATCCTTAATTAAATTTACACGTTCTTTACGAGAGCGTTTAACTAAATCATCTACAACTTGTTGATTCATTGATTTTTCTATTTCTAATTCTTGATTAGCAAATTCTAGTCGAGTATTTTCATAATATCGTTTAGACTTTTCTAAAGATCGTATTTCATTTATTAAATTATTATAATTTTTAATATCATACTTTAAAGTATTAATGTCATTTATTAAATTTGCTAAATTTAAACTTTTATTAGATTCAAATTCTTTAACTATATCTTTTTTCCAATCAATTAAACAATTTATCTGATCAGTACGATCTAAACTTTTTGTTATTTCCCAAGAATCAGATTTTGTAGTTGCGCTATTTATCATTCCCTGACCAACTTTAATGTTCGGATCATTTCGTTTATATAATTCACTATAATTAAGTAAATGTTCATTTGTTTTATAAATATTATTACAAGCCATTAGTATATAATATAAAAACAAATTTTTTATACACATATTCGATAATATGTATAATTCATACTTGTAGAACTATTACGATAATATTTACATATTTGTCCTGGACGTAAAGATAGTGCTAACGCTTGCGGATCAAATCTAGAAATTTCAGGAATTTTATGAATGTCTGTAATATTATAATTTTTTTGTAATTCTTTAACTTCTTCATTATTTAATATTTCACATTTTGGAACTAACGTATGATTTAAAATATTAAATTGTAATCTTTCTATTTTATGTATTACAACAAATATATTTAATTTATCGTATAAGTATTTAATCTTTGTAATAATTGTATCATTTGGTTCATCTTCTGTAATGACTACTAATGTATCATTTTTAGTTAATATATTTTCAATATTAAATAAGTCATTAATAATTTCATCTAAATTATTTGGTTTTATTTGTTTTGAATTTAAATAATATTTTACATATATTTTTTTATCTTGATCATGATGTTTTACAAGTAAATCTAATTGATTATTATTATACATTGTATCTATTTCATAAATACTAAAAGTTAAATAATTTGAAATATCGTAACCCTGATATTCTAATAATTCTAGAATAGTATTTCTAGATTTATACAAACTTAATATTAAATTACTGTTTTTACTCATAATAAATATATATATATAAGTTTATATATATATTTTTTATTTAATTCAATTTTTTATTACCCTGTCTTTTTGATAAGAAATGAAGAATTAAAAATAGAATTATCATTTATTTCTTTTTCCGGAAGTATCTCTGGTTCATTTACAATATCACTTTTAATTTTGATATTATTATCATTATCTGGTAACTCTTGTAATGAATTAGAAATAATGTCTTGATTAGGCATTTGACTATTATCACCATTTATTATAATAGGTGCGAAATGAATAGCAGGAGTATTATTTAATGATTCATTTGTATTTGTATGTTTTTCACTTATAATAGGTTGTAAAACATTATCATTTTCATTATCTATAATATCTTCATTATGTTCATTTATTAAATCACTTTTAAAAACATAATTGTCAGATTTGTAAATATCAGTATCCGTTACTATTTTTACAGACTCTTCTATTTCTAAATCATCCATAGTATCTGTTTTAATAGTAATAAATTGATCACCAATATTAATAATATTCCATAAACGGTTAGGTAATTTATCACCTCTATAATGAACTAGATCTCCTTTTTTATATTCTTCCATATCATTACCGCCACCATTTATAGAATAACTAGATGTTCCGGGTGGTGGAGGTGGAAAATCAGGACTTCCAGGTGGTGGCGGATAATCAGGACTTTCAAGATTAGGAGGATAATCAGGACTTTCTCCATCAGTTAATCTATCAGATGTATTTGGTATATAAGGCGAATTTGGATTATATGGCGGTGAGTCTTCTGGTGTATTTGGTATATAAGGTGAATTAGGATTATATGGTGGTGAGTCTTCAGACAATTCATTATCAATTTCGGGTGATATATCTTCAAGTTCAGGTGTTAAAATATCTTTATTTACGTTAAAGTAACTTTTAGGTTTAGGTTGATATCTAATTTTATTTGCTATATCTGATGTACTAATATTATCAGATAAAAGTTTATTAATATTTGTAGAAAATGACATATTTTCAAGTTGATCAATATTATCTTCAGTTATAATTCTCATTTGAATATTCATAGTTTGTAATTCTTGTGTTAATAATTTAAGAGAATAAGGGACATTAACCACACTAAAATCTCTACCAAATTTTGTAACATTATCTATACTAATATCATTTTTATCTATATTTCCAGTAAATTTAATAGGTCCATCAACCATAGGACTAATAAAAATATTTTTAGAAGGATTATAAATTGCCAACATTCCCGTTTTATTACAAACTGCCATGGAATAATTATCTGAACGTTCCATCATAGATTCACGTAAAAATTCTGTAGCGCCATGACTAATAATAGAATCACGTTCCATTTCACCAATTCTCAATCCACCATCATTAGCGCGACCACTAACCGGTTGTTTTGTAAGAGCAGTACGAGGACCTTTTGATCTATAATTAATTTTATCTTTAACCATTTGTTTTAATCGCATATAATAATTAGGACCTATAAATATTTCAGCCGCAATTTGTTTACCATTCATACCATTATACATAATTTCATTTCCGCTAGAATGAAGACCAACTTGATTTAATAATTTACCAAAATATCCTATTTTAGACCCTTTATTGTTAAAAGCAGTACAATCACCGTAGGCGCCAAACATAGAACATGCTTTACCTGTTAATGTTTCTACAAATTGTCCAATAGTCATTCTTGATGGTATTGCGTGCGGATTGATAATAATATCAGGGCGTAATCCATTTTTGGTATAAGGCATATTTGCTTCTGGAATAATTAAACCAACAGTACCTTTTTGACCTGCTCTAGAACCCATCTTATCGCCTATACAAGGTGATCGTTTTTCACGAATTCTAACTTTAGCAATTCTAGTACCTTCATCGCCGTCTGTAATAAAAGTATTATCCACGACTCCTACCTGTCCTTTTTTAGGTGTTTTAGATTGGTCAA
>Ga0315315_10000889_pt1 | contig 26762 bp, 26 predicted proteins | sample M140m3416metaG_FD_203699 | JGI IMG/M metagenome (GOLD analysis project Ga0315315, IMG submission 203699) | Ammonia-oxidizing marine archaeal communities from Monterey Bay, California, United States - M1 40m 3416 | ecosystem: Environmental > Aquatic > Marine > Intertidal zone | place: USA... | reverse complement strand
GAGTATTCCATGTGATTAACAGGTTCTTTTTTCCGCATCTGAGCAAATCTGTTTCCTCTGGCTGTATTGGTGAAAGTGTGTATTCTCATTTGAATAGGAGCAGTAAGAGATTTTACTAAAAAGTCTGTTTTGTTCTTCATGTCTAATTCCACACTTGAAAGAACTTCTGCTACACCATGTAGTCTTTCACCCAGAACTAACTGAAAATGTGCTTCTCTAACAAAAGACGGATGTGCTCGTCTGGCTCTGGCTTTTACGTCTTCTTCTAAATCAGAGGCAACACCTGTGCAACCATCCCAGACGGCTTGAGAAAATAAATCAGGACTCGGAGGGACACTATTTTTCTGGTATAAGTCTTCAAAAACCCCTCTCATTGAAGGCAACCCCTTTATTCTTTCTGCTCGATATTTTCGGGGAAACTTTAATTTCCATTGGGCGGCTTCTTCTTCAAACTGTTTTAATTCACACATTTATAGTCCTCAATAATATGATGCTTCTAAACTTTCTTCCTGTGAGTGAAGGGTATTTGCCTTCTGGCGTGAGTCAAACACAATCGAAAATGATTTGGTCATATTGTTATCATTCAGGACAATTGGGTTATTAGGCTTTCGTTCTTGAACTGATAAAGAAAAAGCGGTTGTGACTAATTCTCTTAACCATGCACCAGAAAAGTTGTCAGTTTTTTTAGCCCACTTTTTCCAATCAATGTCTTTAGTAGTAAATGGCTCTGCGTATTTCAAAAGTATCTTTTCCCTGCCTTCCAGATTGGGCATAGGAAACTCTATACGACCGTCAAAGCGGCCTGGTCTGTCTCTCAAAGCAATATCTAAGGCTTGAGGATAATTGGTTGAACCTAATGTGATTACCCCGTTGTTTGATTCAACGCTGTTTAAAGAAGATAACAACTGAGAAACATAGATGTTTCTGTCTTGATGACTTTCTGCTTGGCCTAATGTGTCAATGTCTTCTATTATCACGATAGTAGGACTCAATCTGCGAGCCAATTCATAACATTCATTAATTGCACCAGGCTGAGATAAGGTTTCAGCAGGAGCGTAAATCCGAGTGATGTCAGGGAACTCGTTTAAGATACATTCCATTGTCAGCGTTTTTCCTGTCCCTGGTGGGCCTACAAGCAGAACACCTCTTGATGTAGGCAGATTATGTTCGGCATACAAATCTATGTTTTTAACAAAATTGACAATGTTTAAATCTAATGACTCTTTTATTTCTTCAGGTAAAATCAAATTAGACCAACCATTCGTTTCTAAGGAAACCCATTTCCATTGAGGGGTAAAGCAACCTCCTTTCAACGGCCCTTCCGTGACGAAATACTTTTCGATTGCTTCAATTACCTCTTTGACCTTTTTATGGTGGGCATCCGTGAATATCTCAAACTCACACACTTCATCATCCCATGTGTTAAAGTGAAATATCCATTTTGAGTCGTCTTTCTTATGGCGACAGAAAAATGTCACTCTGCGAGGGATAGGAACTTTAGTGTCAGTTAGTTTTTCCGAATCTCTAATAACACAAGTTCCAAAGAGAGGTGGTAATTTACGAGCGTTTCTATCGAAGTTTCCCTCTTTGATATACCAACATTCTTCTATTTCATAATCTCTTTTGATTACTTGATAAGCACACAAACGCATAATCTGAGATTCATAGTCTTCGTAATGGGTAGTGGTGTGAGCGTAATTTCCATCATCGAAATAATTTTCAATAATATCATCATAACTGTCTTCACTTGATTTTCCCCCCTCATGTTTTTTGATTATGTTTAAGAGAGATTGAATGTTCTTGACTGTTATGGAAGACCCCATTATGTTAAAAACTTCTGAATCTAAATCGGATTCTGTTTGTTGGGATTCCATCTTAATCAATACTTACTTATCTCACACACTATATTAGTGAATGCAGATTTTGTTATCTAAATAGGAAAACAACTAAATAGGAACTACACTAACTAAGTTCGATAGTTATGTTTGATGTGGTTATTCCTACTTATAATTCTAATCCTCACTATCTCCGATTAGCGGTGGATTCCGTTTTGAATCAATCCTACTCTGACTTTAAAATATACATCTGTGATGGCACACCTGATAACTTACCTCACAAAGCAGAAGAATCATTGAAAGATTATACTGATTCCAGAATTACAATTATTCGACAAACAGGAATTGGGCCTTCTAATGCAAGGAACGAAGCGTTAAGCAAAGGAAGCAACCCTTATGTGGCTTTACTTGATGGGGATGATTTGTGGCATGAAAGGAAATTAGAGTATCTTGTTAGTTTCATTGAGAAGAAGAAACCTAAAATGATTTGGTCTGCTGTTAAAATGGGTGAAGATGAAAATAGTAATAACCTCTTTCGCACAGGTGTTTTTGAGGATTTAAAAACAACAGCCTTTGAACACAGGTGGTTTAGGGTTTTCTGGTGTCCTTTGGCCACATCTTCAATAGTGTTTGAAAGAAACGGTTTATTGAGTATAGGAGCGTGGGATGAAAAAAAGTTTATGGGAGAAGATACTGATTTGAATGTTAGGATGCTGAAAAAGTTCTCCCTTGATTCATATCAAGTAAATGCTTACATGGGGTTGTATCGAACTCACCCTTCTCAAACTACTCAGAATGAAGACCATTATCACGAAAACGTGAATGCAGGTTTAAAATGGGCAGATAGAACTAAATTATTTGATGAAACCCTAGAGGATTTAAAAAATAATTCCAATGGAAATTACACTCAAGATTATTGGGATAAACTTTATGAAGTAGTTCAAAGCCATAGGATAGCAAGTCATAATCCTGCCGAAACTGATTTTGTAAATTACATTATGATGAGAGTTGATAACATTCCGAATGGGACAAAGTTTAGTGAGAAAACATATGAATTAAATGAACTTATGGAGGGGTAAGATGTTTGATGTGATTATACCTGCTTTCAAGACTAATCCTTTATTTTTAAGAGAAGCGGTAATGTCTGTTTTCAATCAAACTTGTCAAGATTTTCAAATATACATTTCTGATGGCTCACCTATTGACCATCCGTATCACAGTAAAAATACTCTAAGTGATATGGAAGATTCTCGATTACACATTTTACAGCAAGTAGGAAAAGGCATATCAGACGCTCGCAACCAAGCCTTAAGAGCAGGTAGTAATCCGTATGTTTGCACTTTAGACTCTGATGATTATTGGGATTTTAGGAAATTAGAATACTCTAAATCACGGATTGAGAATACTGATAAGCCCATTAAAATGATGTGGGGTGCGGCAGAACATAATTTTTTAGATAATCCTGATGTCCTGTATAGGGCGGGTTATTTTGAGGAATGGGAAAAAACCAAATTAGAGCATAGGTGGTTAAGATTGTATTGGTCGCCTTTAATGACTTCGACTATCCTCTATGAAAGAAAAAGTTTGGAAAAGTTTGAGGGTTGGAATCCCTTTATGACATTAGGAGAAGATATGGAAGTCAATTGGAAGTTTATGTGGCATTATCCCGACCAATGTATTCAAGCCCCTGTTTATCTCGCCCACTATCGTAGCCATGATGCTTCAACTGTCGGTGGTGGTGAGTCTGGACACACTAATTTTAATTCTTCGGTAATAACCAATAGTCGCAGATTTACGGCAGATAGGATGTTAGAGTCAATGAAACAGGCTACTAAAAACCGCCCAACCCCTCATTGGAAAAATTATTGGGTGTGGTATGAAAAAGTTTTACATGAGTGCCGTCAAACTTCTAATCAAGAGTATATAGATGGGGGGAGAACCCACCCTTTACACATACTTCAAAGACTTGATGGCTTTGATAATGGAAGTAAGTTTGTGGAAAGACCTGAACCTTTGACAGAGGAATACATTCTTAATTTGAGGAAACAACTTCCCTCAAGAACAATATGAGATTTTCTGTTTGTTTTTCTTGTCTTTTTTGAGCCTCTAAAGCCCACTCATACGCTTGATTTTTGGCTTGAAAATGAGTGGATTTTATTTGGTTGATTTTATCCATCCAGACATTTGCACAGAAATAGTCTTTTTTGCCTATATAGAACGCTCCTGAGCCTCCTGATTCATGGAGAGAGGGGAAGTCCTTAGTTAATACAGGAACACCTCTGGAACAAGCCTCTAAAACTACTTGTCCGTAGCCCTCAGAAAAGGTAGGAAATAAAAGCACATCAATGCTGTCGTAAAACTGTCTAATATCATCCACATAGGAAAGCACTTCACAGTTCTTTTCATCGTAATTATAGAATCTTTTCATCAGATTAATCATCTTGTTTCCAGACCCCCACCCACCTGTCAAAAGTTTAAAATTATGCTCTGGGTAATTCAACATACATTCCCGAATTATTTTCTGACCTTTAGCGACACTACTGTTTATTATTCCAATAGTAAAGTCCTCTTTACTCTTATCGGTTGGCCTTTTCAACCATTTGTCAAAATCTAAATAGGGGTGTGTGACTATGGATTTAGGATTAGAGTTTGCCATGTAATCGCAAGTATCTAAATTGTGGTGACTAATGTGCATAACCGCATCTGCCGTTTCCGAGTGATAATAAGAAAAGTAAGGGATGTTGTTATGCTCTCTATCTAAGTATGCTCTATTTACCTTGCGTAAGTTAGTGGAAAAATCAGCGTTTAAATCTATGGGAGTATCTAAATGTTCAGTTCCAACTAAGCCTTCAACCATCATGTTAAAAGAATATTCTAAATCCCAAAGTTCGGTTATTACCTTTATTCCTAATGCTTGTATTTCTGCTATCCATGCGGCTGTTGCTAAAACTGTTTGGTTGAATAAAATTATCACATCAGGTTTGTGTTCAGGTTCTTCCAACCTCTCTTTAACCAGACTCAACCACTCTGAAGGAAAATACTGTTCTTCCACGAATATTCGATGAACTAAATCATCACCAAAATCTCCATTCCACATATCTTCCTTACTCTGTTGTTTAACTATGGCATTCGATTCAATCCCTGCGTTTTGTAGTCTTTCTAAAACGCGATAGGAATGTATTTCCCCCCCTCCAAATGCAGGTGGCCATCCCCCTGAGATTAAAGTTATCTTCATAGAGTTCCCTCAGTTATATTTGTAATTGACATCAGAAGAAGTTATCTGTAAGTAAGGGTCATTGAAAACCGTTAAATGTGGCAACATTCCTACGCGATTATGACCTGCTTGGTGAAATTGCTCGCAGATTACTGTGGTGTCACAATCGAAACTTTGTAAGTTTTCAGAATAACCTGAAAAACGACAACCTTCAATAATAGCCTTCATTCTATACAGGCAAACTAAATTGAAAGTCGAATACACAGGAAGAATCTCATCTATTTCACTAACTAAATCTTGGGGGTTCAAAGACGACAGGGTTGTTTGGAACAAAGGTCTTTCTTCAGTTATTTTATTGTCCCACATATCTTCATCTGTTGTTAATCTGGTAGCCCAATGGTCGTAAAAAGGAACTTTAAACTTTACACCTTGTGCTTGAGCCAACTTAATCATGTAAGCAGTAGGTGGTGCATAGGATGTAGCCGATAGGATGTCCCATTCGTTAATGTTATTGAATAGCAACTTTAAACTTTCGACTGATAATTGGCAATCAACTTCGACAGACATAGCATAGTCGTAAAACGACAAGTCTTCGACTTGGTTAAAACACTCATTTCTGGCTTTGGCTAAATTATTTACCCTATCCCCATCCACGACACTTCGATAGAAATTAGTTTGAATGTCTTCGGTCTTTAAACGGTGCTCGGAAAAATAGTTGGGTGCTTCTTGCATACACTCTTGAAGAAGTGTCTTACTGTTGTCTTCAGAGTCATTTTCATAGACGGAAATGCCAAACTCAATCTCAGGATATTGCTCAGTTATGTTTTTTACTTTCCCCCACCAACGAGGAATAGTCATTTCTGCGTTTCTAACAATAGTGCAGATAAGTATTTTCATTCATCTTCACCAGACCTCTTTTCTAAAGATAGTTGATAGTCGCAAGTTCCGAAGTTTTGGTCGCCCCACACTACGAATCTCCTGAGAGGAACGAAAATCGGAGTGGTAATCCTCCCTATAATTTTTCTCCAATTCATATCTGCACCTCTGAGATTGCTTTTTCTAAAAGTTTCATTTCTATACTTCCAATAAATTGATTGTTGCCAATGTAAAAACCACAACTATCTAAAGTGTCTGAGTTGGGGGTTGGAACTACTTTGATTGAATCGCTGTTGTTTTCGTTTTGCATATATGACTTAACGAAAGGTTGATTGAGGAGATTTCCTATTAGAAAAGGTCGTGTTTCAATACTATTATTTTCTAAACTTTCCAATATTTTACTACGGACAGTAGGTGAATTACAAATGAAAGGAAGAACCATACTGCTGTTTCCTTCTAAATTGAAGGGTTTAAATAATTGAGGGTGATTTCGGATAATATTGTCGAATTGTTTAAGATTCTGTTTTCTTATTTCGATAAATCTGTTTAAATGAGGTAATTGAGTTAAACCAATCACAGCGTTTATCTCACCACTCCTGAAGTTGAAACCACCTTCAGGAAACAAGAAGCGAGTGTCTATATCGGGGTTTTCCTTTTCGTATTTATCCTTTACTTCTTGTGGAAGTTCTCTGGACATACCGTGTGACCTAAGCATTAGAAGTAAGTGGTAAAAATCTGTATCATCGGTGCAAATCATCCCCCCTTCAATAGTAGTCATGTGGTGTCCAAAGTAAAAACTAAAGGTTGAACCTACTCCGAAAGTTCCAACGAGTTGTCCTTTAAAATCAGCCCCATGTGATTCACAGCAATCTTCAATAATGTGAGCATCAGGAAAATACTTACTTACTAAATCCATATTCACAGGAGAACCCATTAAATGTGTTGCCCATATTACATTTACATCGGGGTGTTCTTCTTTTACTTGCTTTAAAGTTTCTTCAGAAAAACCAAAATCCCATAAATCATTATCACACACTACAAATCGAATGTTAAACTGTTGTAATGTTGAGATATTCGTAGCCCATGTGCAAGCAGGTGTCAAAACAACCATTTCTTTGTCTGAAGGGTCAAAGAACTTTCTCTTGATAGCCCATAGAAGAATCGTATTAGCCGAAGAACCTGAATTGACAAATACCGAATGATTTACCCCTAACCAATCAGACCATTTTTGTTCAAACTCCTTTACTTGTGGCCCATTAGTAAAGCGACTACTCCTCTCTATGAATCTCATCATAGCAGATTTTTCTTCCTCTCCAATAGCATCTGCCATCAAAGGCCATTCATAATGTGACAATGTTTCGACCCCCTTGCATCATTGAAAATTGTATTCTCTCTCCTCGACCCATTCCTCTTTCCGCATTAACCGTTTGGTATAACCACACCCAATAGTCATCACTTATACTACTATCACTCTCTTTCAATTCTTTAAACATATTTTCAAAGGTATCAGGTCTTTCAGGGTGTTCTATCCCAGATTCTTCACCATGCGATTCTCCCCCTTTAGTAGTTTGATTAAGATGAACTCTGTAAGTTCCAACAGACGCTTCCACTTGATGTGCATCATAATACTTCTTCATTATCTTAACATTCAAATCGGTGTCTTCACCCATAGTGATTGTAGGATTCCACCAACCTACCGACTCAACAGCCTCTCTGGAATAAACTTGTGTGGAAGTCATTAAAGCATTCCAACAAACTCTAAACCAACGGTGTTGAGGTAGTGTCTTGTCCCAATCATTTAAGATGCCTCCGAAAGAAGTTATTTTTTGTGCTCGACCAAATGGGGATTTTATTGTCTGGTTAATTTGGGCTTCACCCCAAATCAAATGTAAATCAGGATTATCTTTCAGTAATTGATTGTAGTATTCCAATTTTAATTCAAACCATGTGTCATCTGAATCTAAAGTAGCGAGATAAGGATTACTACCTAATTTTCCTGCTTGATTACGAGCATCGGATATGCCCTTACCTACTTGTTGAACAATGGTTATTCGCTCATCGTTATAGTCTGCTAGAGTTTTACTAGAATGCCACTCATGGTCTTCGGGTGTCCCATCAGATATGTATATTTTAAAGTCAGAGAATGACTGTCTCAAAACAGAATCCACAGCCTCTCTTAAATACTCAGGCTCAGTCTTGAAAACAGGTATAATTACATCAAACATCTTAATCCTCCAATAAGTTTTCATTACTATGAATGGCTTGTGCTTTATTTAGGTTATGGTTTTCTAACTTAGAAGATATTTTTTCTAAATATGTTAAGAAGTCTTGCCCGTTGAAATGAGTTCGATTACTTAGCATCAAAGCCGCGTCATTACACTCAAAGTGCCAATAGGCTTGATTCTGAAAAACATCCTCAAGGGCTTCGACCCACAAATCAATATTGTGATACTGTGTTAAAGGAACATATTTTCCTTTTCCTATGGTGGCTTGATGAATAGCAGGATAATCAGTTGTTATAACAGGTGTTCTTCTTAAGAGTGCTTCGTGTCCGACTTGACCATAGCCTTCAATCCATGAAGGAAACAAGAAGGCATCAATGTTATCAAAATAACCTACAATGTCTTGACTGTAATCCCCTAATCTAACACGGTCGGAAAAATCCGTTCCATATTCTTCTTTCAAGAAATCCACAAAAGTTTCTCCATCACCCCACCCACCTTGCAGTATTAAAAACTTATAGGGGGTGCGGGAAATAAGTTGGGAAATTATTCTTTTCCCTTTTTTCTCAATAGGATTGATTACTCCAATGGTGTATTCTGATGGATTCTCAATAACATTTTGATAATGGTTTCCATAATCTATTCCAACCATCCATTTTTCACTCATCAAAGGGTGTAAAACAAAATCCTCTCCGTTTGAAGGTTTCAAATATTCCATTATCTCTTGGTGAAAATGGCAGAGGTGCAAGTGATGATTAACTTCTGAAAAGTTTTGTCTTACCATTAACTTAAAGTAATCAGGGTGGCCAACTCTTTCAATAAGAGTCTGCTTTACCTTATCGAATGTTTCCAAAAGAGTCAAAGAAGGATTTTCAAGGTTGCGTTGCATCAGTTCCCTGACGTAATCACTTTCAATGTCAAAGGAAGTAGTAATGATTGTTCCAAAATAAGGTCTTAATTTATCTATTACTTCAGAAATATCGTTATTTCCTAAAGTTTGAAGATAGATAATCCCAATGTCTTTTTTTGGTTCGCTGGCGAGTTGAGTCACTAACATATCTAACCACTCATTAGTGCGAGTAGTCAAATTGTTGAAATCTTGAAAAATTATCCCTCCGCCGTGTTTCACACCATAATCCTTCACCGCCTGTTTGATGTAGGGTAAGACTAATCTTGTGTAATTTCCACTTCCATTATCATAACCTTCTATTTCAGGAACAGAAGAATATAGACATGACTCATGCCCGTTTTTGTTTAAAAAATGGTTTAACCTGTCCATGTATATTTCAGCCCCACCCCATGAGGGCATAGAAGTAATACTAATTATTCCCACTCTCAATTGGAAACCCCCTTTGACATTAAACTCAAAAATTGAATAAAAGCATTTAGTTCGTTGTGTTGCCTCTTAATTAAATCTTCTCTGGTTCTTCGTGCTTTAGAACACCACTCTTTCTGATTGTCGAAAACATCATTTAAAGCGTTTAACCATAAATCTATATTCTCATAATCTTGAGGCTCAATGAATAAAACATCATCTAACGTGGCTTCTTGGATAGTAGGGTATCTTTTAGTTATCACAGGTGTCCCACGAACTAAAGACTCATGGGCTACTTGACCATATCCTTCCACTAAAGAAGGCATAAAGAAAACATCAATCGAGTCAAAGAAATCAATGATGTCATCAACATAATGTATCAATTCCACACGCTCGTTGAAATCGTGATTGTATTCGTCTTTGAGCGATGATAAAAATATATCTCCTGCTCCATGCCCACCTTCCAAAATCTTAAATTGATATGGGGACTGAGCAATAACTCTTAACATTACATCCGAACCCTTTTTAGGTATGGGATTTATCATTCCTACTACTAACTCACCTTTATTCCTTTTTAATTCTTTTTCTTTCAAAGGTCTTTCCAACCATTTACTCTCTAAAAGTGGATGTAAGACAAACTCGTAAGGTCGCACCCCAAAGATTTCATTTATCACTTCTCGATTAAAATCAGTTAAATGAAGTATTCCCTCCATTTCAGGATTGTAGTGTCTGACCGTTAAAGTTCTTCTATCGTCATTGAGTAAATCTCTAAACTCCTTCTTGAGAGCAAATATTTTTTCTATCACAGTTTTTCCCTCAGAAGGAATTGTTAGATTGACTGAGATAGGGTCTTCTTTTTCCAATTGTAAAACAACATTGTAATCTATGTCAAAAGAAATAGAAATTAATTTTTTAAAGGGTCTTCCAAACATTTCTCGATAATCTATTTCACTTAACGAAGTTAAGTTCTCCACATAAATTATGCCAATATCAAAATCGTTCTCAGGTATTCTATCATTTATCATATCAGCCCATGTTTGCATTCTGTCTATTTGTTCCACCTTAGAAAGATTTCTGCAATTATCATAAGTGTCTTGAAACATGATTTTAATCGTGTCTTTAGTTATTTCAGGTGCGAAAGGTGGGACTATTCTCATCACTTGGGAACTTCCACCATCGTAATCTTCATTGGCTTCGGTAGCGGTTATCCCCCAAGCATCCACACCATTTTGATTCAGGGCATCAACAATTCGATAAAGGTAAGTTTCCCCCCCTGCCCAAACAGGAGGCCACCCTAATGATAGAACACCTATCTTCATTCTTCCAACCTACTTAGTTGATGTGAGAGAATGGTATTTCTCTTAAGGTCTTCTGCTACCATTATCTTAACCATTTCAGCAAGATTTACTTTGGGTTTCCAATTCAAAATCTCTTGGGCTTTAGTAGCATCACCCCTCAGAACATCAACTTCCGCAGGACGCATGAATCGAGGGTCTTGTTTAACATAATCAGCCCAATCTGTGATTCCTATTTCCTTAAAGGCTAAGTCTAAGAACTTTCGGATGGAATACGCCTCTCCTGTGGCTAAAACGAAATCATCAGGCTCGTCTTGCTGAAGCATAAGCCACATTCCTTCCACATAATCGGGTGCATATCCCCAATCCCTATAAGAATCTAAATTACCTAATGAGATGTGGTCTTCCAAACCCAACTTAATCTTAGTCACCCCATCAGTTATCTTACGAGTCACAAACTCAATACCACGCCTTTCCGACTCATGGTTAAAGAGAATGCCTGAACAAGCAAACATATCATAAGATTCTCTATAATTCTTAGTAATCCAATAACCGTATAGTTTGGCTACACCATAAGGGCTACGAGGATAGAAAGGTGTAGTTTCCTTTGCAGGATTCTCCACCATCTTCCCAAACATCTCACTTGTAGCCGCTTGATAGAACTTTACATTCTCGGATGTGTTTTCTTGATATTCCCTAATAGCCTCTAACATTCGCAAGACTCCTAAACCGTTTATGTTTCCTGTTTGTTCAGGTATCATCCAAGAAGACCCTACGAAAGACTGTGCCGCCAAGTTATACACTTCAGTCGGTTCAGATTGATTCAAGGCTCTTAACAGAGAGTTCTGGTCGCCTAAATCTCCTATGATAAAGGTAAAATTAGGGTGGGCTTCCAAATGAGCAGTATTACTACGATTAGGTTTGGAAGTTCTTCTCTCTAATCCATATACTTCGTAGCCTTTCTCTAAAAGAAGGTCGGCCAAATGGCTACCATCCATACCATTAACACCTGTAATTAAAGCACACTTACGAACCTGTGAATCAGTCATGCTTGAAATAGTGCCAGCCACTATATTAGTATTGGCTAACTCTGAAATTAAAAAAAGGGTGAATAGGGAGAGATACGAATATCTCCCGCCTACTCACCTTATGTAATCCTCATGCGGGCAAAGGGAGGGAGTTTAACTCCCCCACCTATGCCGTTATGTCTTCTGACCTTGCACTTTTAACGGAACTTAATCCATCGCTGGTGCTGGCGGTGCTGACTGTGCTGAGATTAGGCTTCTCTTATACCAATCCACGTTAGCAGGTGATACAGATATTCCAAGTTCTAGCAGTTTGTTAGCGATTAGCGCGTCTGGGCCATCGTAAAGTGTGTATTTTACGAATGCTTCAGGTCTGAAGTTAGATGCTGCTACACCTGCTGGCCCTGTTCCTGCTGTCACTCTAACCAAAACATCCCAAACTTGTCCAGGTAGGACATAAACATCTGGGTATAGATTGAATGAAGGCTGGAATTGAACGCTTCTTGGGTAAGGGCTTGCAGTTCCAGGCACACCATCGTTAGGACGGTTATCAGGGTTCAGGAAGTAATCAGTTGTGTTGATTCTGATTTGAGTGAATGCACCCATTCCTGTGCTCATCAACGTGATAGGTGTTGATGGTGTTGAAGCAACTTGCTCGATAACAACGAACTGAGTAGCAGTTGTTTCTGCTGGCTTAGTGATGTTGTTTCCTAGACCGCCAACGAAAATACTCGCTTGGCTAGTGCTGTCTGCTGTTGCTAGGTATTGATAGATTTGACTTCGCATAGCCATCTTACATCACCCCTCCTGATTGCTGCTCGATAAGAGTTCTCTTATACCAATCCACGTTTGCTGGATTTACAGTAATTCCTAACTCTAATAGTTTGTTAGCGATTAACGCATCTGGGCCATCATACAATGTGTATTTGATGAATGCCGCAACAACATCTGCGGTAGTTGCGGTCACAAGTGCGCTCTGTGCTGTGAATAGCACATCCCATACTTGTCCAGGTAGCACATAAACATCAGGGTATAGGTCGAAGGATTTCAACAAGTTGTTTGCTCCATCGCTGATACCTCTTGGGTATGGGCTTGCAGTTCCCGAAACTCCTGACATCTGGGTGACATCTGGGTTTTGGAAGTAATCTGTCGTGTTAATCCTGATTTGAACATCTCCACCTTTGTTGGTGGTGTCATCAGGGGAACACGCTATGTCTTCTATTACTACAAACTGCGTGGCGGTCGTTTCTGCGGGCTTCGTTATGTTATAACCTACGCCACCTGTGAAAACAGACACTTGTGTTCCTGACGCAATAGCAACCGATGTATCGGTAGTTGCGCGGGACAGAGTGCTTCCTGTTCCACCTGGGGCGAGATTAGTCCATTCATATATCTGACTTCTCATGGCCATTTTTTCATCTCCATTATTTTTTTTGGTTGCCCCTCATTTTACTGAGAGACAACTAATGACAACTTTTTGGACTATATTAAGTCTTGCATTTTCATAGCAAGTATTAAATGGTAAAAGTCGGTGCATCGAACTAAGGCGAGATACCCAAGTTTGGTCAAAGGGGCAGGACTTAAGATTCTGTGCGTAGTGCTTCGTGGGTTCAAATCCCACTCTCGCCACCATTATCTAAAACGTGCAAATAAGGCTTCGTAAAGCAAGTTGCCACATAGAATTAAAAATATTCCTATTACTATCACCATTGGAACAGCATCTATCATACTCATCGTCATTCACCTTTAAAGTAAATTAAGAGCGATGGAACTTACTGTCCCATTACTGAGCCGTTGCCCATTGAACCGTTTAGGTGATTGCCCATACGACCGTGTTCAGCACCGAAGTTCTCAATAACACCATGACCACTCATTCCTGCGCTGTTCATCATAATGCTTGGCATGATGTAAGCGTTAAAAGGGTCTGCACTCTTTCCTGTTTTATCAAGTGATGCAGCCTCAACAATCATCGGGTTCTGTGTAATAGTAGGAACTGATTCTGCCATCCATACAGGAGGTGCGTGACCTATATCTGCTCGGTGGCTGTCTAAAGGATTGTATTGACCCAAATCTCTGTAATCAACTACCTCGTATTCTCTGCGGTAGTCAAGTTGGTCTTGAAGTAGGTTGTTAGGTGTTGAAGCACCTGCTTGCTGTCCTAATGGGTCAGTAGTAGTAGTTGCAGTAGTCTGGCCGATAACAGAGCCGTCACCATCTGGGAAAACTATGTCACTTGGGTCGCCTTCTGCCATGAATCCATCTGAACGGACGTTGCGAATTAGTTGTGTGAAAGCAAGTAGTCCGAGAGTTCCGCTAAACGCTTGAACACCTCTGCTCATCTCACCCTCAAATAGTGCATCACCTCTAGCAGCATATCCTACAAGTGCCGATGCGAAAACACCGAGTCCGACATTTCTCACTAATTGTGAACGGCTACCGAATAACCCCATATACGAGGATATAACTGCCCCCGATGACAACACAGCCGCAACGCCTAAAAGCATTGGGACTGATGCCAATTCTCTCGCGCCTTCTTCAACTGTGTCTATGGACTCTTGAATAACCATCTTAATCACTTGCCCCTATTCATCTGCACGACTATAAGAACCTTAGCCCTAGAATTATTGCCTATTCAATAGTCCGACAAGTCTTTACATTTAGAAATAGTGTCTTCCAATCCTTCTTTCAAGGCTGTTTCCAAGCCCATTACACCCATTGTTTTTAATCCTGCTTCAGTTGTGCCGCCTTTAGAGGCCACACCCTTAACAATGTCGTTTAAACTTAATTCTGTGCCATTGAATATAGCCAACACACCTGAAACAGTTTCCAAAACAGTAAGTTCTGATTCCTCCTCAGACATTCCTTGATTGACCCCTACACTTTTCATGGTGTCAAAAATGTGTGCCAAGTAAGCAATTCCTGAGCCTGATAAAGCCGTGACCACATCTATATGATTTTCATTTTCTAAATCAACTTGAATGGAATTACCTAAATCGGAAAATAAAGATTGAACCATCCATCGTGTTTTAGAATCAATGTCCTCACTACCAACCCAAGCCGTCATACCCTTCCCGTAAGCCACTCCTAAATTGCTCATAGCGCGAATAACAGTAGCACGTTTAACGAGGGATTGATAGTATGAGTGTGGTAATCCTGCGGCAAAAGAAATTAACAACCCCTCATAGTCCTTTAAATCTTTCAGAACCTCATTCATATCTTGGGGTCTAACTGCTACTATAATAATAGGACATTCCGAGAGTAAGTCTTGGTTGGAATCACAAAGTTTAACCCACTTAGACATCTTATTATCATCCCAAATAACAGGATGCCGATTAGTCGCCCAGACCTTGCTACAAGTGTTATTGACTATTCCTTGTGCCAAAGACTTTCCAAAGTGACCCAATCCTATTATTCCAATAGTAGGACTTTCGTAAAGAACTGCTGTCACGATTCCACCTCTGATTTACGAGTGAATAAAAGAGGTGTAGTCCGATACCTGACAATTAAGAAACCGAACCAGACTAACATGATTAGAGTTAAACTTTGTTGTATGAGGAAACTGATGCTTTCTATGTATATAGAGTAAAGCCACCAAGCACTATTGCAGATGATGAGAATAATAGTAGTCCACAGGCTAAAATCATCCGTTTGCTTACGCTCTATCATACGAGCAATTTGAGGAATCCAAGAAGAAAGTGAAAACACAGCGACAAAAGCCATAATAGATTCTATAAAAGCCCCATCCACAACATTCACCTCTAATAAGGATTATCCACCAAATAATCAATAAACTCCATTACCTCGTCCATCTGACTATCAGGTATCTCTTTGTAGGAACGCTTGTATTTAGACTTAATGCACAGGGCAACATGAGCATAAGGATTACGACCTTTAGGATGACGATTAGAATCAGGCAAACGGCCTTCTAAAGCATCTCCCGCGTTTCGGATAGCAGCCCAGACAATTTTAGAATTGACTTCATTCACCTTTCTTGCCGCCTAATGTATCTATCCAACGGTAAATCTTATGACTCCACAATTCCAGATGCTTAGACTTAATATCCAAGTCCTCAAGATTACTAATCATACCTATAATCTCCTCCTTTACCCTTTTCAGAGTCCAATGAAGATAACAAGTGTAAAGGAAAACAACGGAAACCCCAACCGTCAAACCAACAATTTCCATATCCACAGTATCACCTAATTTCATCCACTAACTTAACCAGACGCTTAAGTTCCCACTCAAGTTCGCCTACCCTTTGCACAGATTCCCGCAAAAGCCCCCAAATCCTATCTATCTTCTCCTCGTTTAAGGGTCTATCCACAGGGTTTGGAATTAAAGGAATGTAAGAAGAATCTATTTCTTCGATTTCCCCCATTTCATAGTTGTCAGTAAGAGTCTCGGTGGAAATGTAATTAGAATAAACATTAACCTTGACCGCTTCACAAGAGCAGACTAAAGTGGTTCTTTCACCCATTATAGGGTGCAAAACTTCTTCGCATTCTAAACACTTGATTTCTTGAGTTTTCAGTATCGGCATTAGAACCCCTCCTGTGACCCTATTACGAGGGCGGATGCTATTAAACTTTGGTTTTTGGGAAAAGAGGGGCTGTTAGAGTCGCAAACAGACATCATACTATTCACTCGACATATTGGCTATAACATTTCTCACAACAAAACATGGTTCTATGTGGTGTGTGTGAGAAGAAACTTTCGCAATTGGGACATTTCATCATTTTCACCTTAACGGGTGTTAAAGGCAACCACTATATTAGCATTCGGATTTTTATACGCGGGTAAATGACTTATTTCTTGGATTTTTTGGTTTTAGCAGACTTTTTACTTTTCTTAAGTTCTGCCTGTTTAGCCTTCTTTTGTTCCGCAGCCATTTCTGCTATCTTCTCAGGAGTGAAGCGAGTAGTCTTTTTCCTTGTGGTCTTGACTTTCTTAAACAACCCGTAATAAACCGAACTGTCAATAGGTATTTCTTCCACCAACTCAAAGCCGTTCTCCCGTAAATCCTCTAAAATGTCTTCAGGTGTGGCTATTCTATAACAGTAGGGGTCATTGGCGAACTCAGCCGAGTCTTCGGCGTAGTATTGACTCTCTCCAAAACGATTAGTGACTGAACCGAAAAACAAAAGAGCGTCTTTCTTCATCAATTTGTTTATCTTTTGCAGAGCCGTATCAGTATCAGGCAAGTGGTGATAGACCCCTAAACACAAGGCTATATCATATTGGTTGTGGTGACTCGATGGTAAGTCTAAGACATCTGTTCTTTGGAACTTCGCCCCTGTCTTAAACTCAGATTCCAACCATTCAGCCTGTGCTACCACATCTATATCAGTCTGATTTATATCAATCCCCAAAACATCAGCACCATTCGCTGCTAGAATCAAAGAATAGAATCCAGAATTGCATCCTACATCTAAACACTTCATATCCCCTATGTTTAAAGGAATCAAAGGGTGAATCTCATCCCAAATAGGTAGTGGATGCTTGTGGACTTGAGTAGTTTGAGTTCCTTTAATCTCCACATGATGATAGAATTGTCTTAAGGAAGCGATTTTTTTCACAGTTTCATCATGTTCTGCCTGTGTCGCTTTGATACGGGGCAAGCGAAGTTTCAGAACTTTTTTGGGCTTGGGCATTAAAACACCTATTCTCAATCAACGGTGGTGCTATATGAAATTAACCTAAAACTCATACTCGATACCAATGTCATTATGCCCCCCATTGAAAACTCTTACGAGGAGAGAATGTAAAAGTTTCAGCAGATGTCGTCTTTGCCCCCAAGTAAGTGTTCTCAGGTTGGGGGTTGTCTGAAACTTTAACGGCTCTAACGGCGTATCTCCGTCCACAACACACATCTCGCGTCCTGAAGGTTTCCACTATCTTGAAGCCGTTTCTCTCCAAATCCTTGTTAAGATATTCAGAAGTTGGAATCAAGAAGTTGGATGCGTCAAGTCGGTAAGGCTCGTCATCAGGGTAATATCGAGTTTCCACAGGATGAGTTTCTGACTCCACATAAAGTTCGCCACCCATTTTTAACAAACGATTCAATTTGGCTAATCCTCGCGAGGGGTCTTCCAGATGATAATAGACTCCTAAGAAAAGTATCTTATCGTAGGGTTCGGATTCATCGCAATTCAGATAGTCCATTTCTTTAAACTTAGCCCCTGTTTGCAGTTGCGATTCAATCCACTCGGCTTGCTGTAAGGGCATACAGTCTAAGTTATACACCCTCTCAACCTGATTAACATCCACACCTAAAACATCTGCCCCTCTTTTAGCGAGTTCAAAACTGAAGAATCCTGAATTACAACCCACATCTAGGACTTTCTTACCTGAGAGGTCTTTAATTAAAGGTCGGTGTATTGCTTCCCAGAGGTTTAACGGATGATACCCGTAGTTTATTGTTTGACCGTCTATCACAGTAATCCCCATCTGACTTTCCTGTTGGGTTGGAACTCCATGCACATCTATCTGCATAGCGAAGGGCTTTCGCTTCTGGATTTCCTCACGAATAGCGTCAAAGTCAAGAGTGCTAACAGGAGAGGGAATATCTAGGACAGGTTCGGGAAGTTTAAGATTATTAGTCAATCGCCTCTCGGTGGAGAAGAAAAAAGTCTGGAACAACCTGCCGTTCTCTTTGCTGTCTCCGAAATACTCTAAACTTCTGTGCCAATGTTGGGCGTTAAACAAGATTAACCGATTAAACACATTCCCGATGTTATCCACTTGCTCCCAAGCGTGGAAGTTCCCTGCGTTTTGATTATGAGGGGTCAAATCCTCACTTTCTAAAGCGAACCGTGTTCCGTCTTGGAATCTGAAAAGACCTGTTCCACCTGAAACGGGAGCGTCAGGAGTGAGGTATAAGACTCCTGCCCAATCTGTGACATCGTTATCGGTGTGCATCCATGAAACCTCTGATTCTAAAGTGAATTGAAATGTGCCGTTAGCGTTAAAGTGATTCTCGCTGTTAGACCATTGAGTTATTTTTCCTGCGAAGGGTTCGACATAACTCTCTATTTTCTCTTTGATAGCGTCCAAAGCGAAAGGAGCAGTTCTTTTACCAGGGTAATTTCCCTGTATGGGAAAGTCCTGTTGGAGAACCCATTCTCGCACAGCCACAGGGTCTTGGTAAAAATCATCTATAACCAAAACAGTAGGAGTAGGATATTTATTAGGGGCTAAAGGTGGTTGTTCCACACTTGACATACTTGTAAGTGGAGCAGTTTAGCCTTAAACCTTTGCACCTTAGAAATCGGGCAAAGATTCCACAGATTGACCCCAAGCGAAACCTGTGTCGTAAAAGTCAGTATTTACCAGACCTGTTGGTTCAACTGCTGATACCATGTCTGAAGCAGTATGAATAGGTTGAGTCACAGTCTTTCCAAGAGGACTCTTAGCGTGTCTAATCTTGTCTTGTGAGTGAGCGTGATGAACCATAGCGGTGCGGAAGAAGTTCTTAGCATCGTTGCTCATCCTTCTTTCGTCTGTCATAAAGTTAAGGAATCTCTGGTGGATGTTCCTACCCTTGATTACCTTTCGCACTTCCTTGTCTGTTTTCTTGAAGAACATAAGGAAAGGTTTTTCCACTATTTCGCTTACAGTCATAACACCGTCTTTAAACTCAACTTCCCATTTCTGGAAAATCCATTTCTTATTTGGCAGAGGCTTAACCTCGTCATAGTGCATAATTGGTTCTGGGATGCGAGAATTGACTTGCCTCATAGCGACCTGCTGATGTGGGCTAAGGTTTAAGATGGGTTTGGTTATGAGGTCGAATTGCTGTCCCATGTCGGAAACTATGGACTTGTTGGCACTCTCCACAGGGTTTGATTTCAGACTTTGAATGATACTCTTGTTTAAATCCATAGGAAAACCTCACCCCTTATGAGGGGGTTTGACTATAATAAGGTATGGTAGTCACAGAGCGAGGTTGCTATTATAAGTAATATCCGAGTCGGCAGTAATATGATTCTATCAGGCTTTCTCTGGTCTTTGCTGATGATGCAACGGTCTTGGAAGAAAAACCTCTAATTAGGGGTCATTTGATATGAATAAAACGCAACGCTTAAATAGGTTGTAGCCCGTAAAGATAGGTAGGTAATGAATATGAAACAGGAAAGAAACATTTACTCAAACAGCGATATGTGGAACAGAGGGACAGAAAAGCCTGTTCCTGAAACAAGAGATATTTCAGATGCAGGAGAACCTGAGAACTACACTTGCGAGTGTGGCAATACTAATCAAGAGGATTTCCATACTGATGACACTAAAGGAGAGGTTTCTTGTAATCAATGTGGAACTCTCATCCTTTCCAACATGATTGACCCATCTGCACCTACTCGCAGATTCAGTTCAACTGACCCTTCTGTGGATAACGCTCATTACGGAGCACCTGCGAGCAACCTGTTTGCTGATAAAGGTCTAAGGACTACTTTCAATCCAATGGAAGCAAACAAGAAAGACAGGCAGAAGTCCTTCATCCTCAAGCGTATCAATCAGCAGACTGTCACTAACAAAGAGAGAAACTTAGCAGTTGCTCTTAGAGACATTGAGAGAGTCATAAGTCGTGGTGGATTAACTAAGTCGGTTCATCAAGAAGCGGTAAATGTCTATCGTGATGCGGTGGATTTGCAGTTGATTAGAGGTCGAAGCATAGAAGGTATGGTGGCCGCTTCTATATACACGGCTTGCAGAATCAGAGGTGTGCCTCGCTCATTGGATGAGATAGCAGACTTGACTAGGACAGGTAGGAAAGAGATTGCTCGTAATTACAACACTTTGAAAAAGAATATAGTTAGGCTCAAGAGAATGCCCCCTACCACACCAGACCAATATCTAAGTAGGTATATCTTCGCCCTTAACCTGTCGTTAAAAGTTCAGAATCGAGCACAGGACTTGTTGAAGACTTGCTTTGACGGTGGAATGAATCAAGGTAGGAATCCTATCGGTGTAGTTGCCGCTTGTATTTACATCGCTTGCGTGGATTGTGATGAGCGTAGGACTCAAAGGCAGATAGCGAGAGAGTTAGAGATAACAGAAGTGACTATCCGAAATCGCTACAAAGAAGCGATGGCCATCTTAAACGCCAACAAAAGTAAAGTTGAAATAGAAAACTCAGATGAGTAGTCTCTAATCCTCTGATGGTTTTAGAGTCTTAATGATTTTAACGGCTACGGCTATGCCAAAGATAGCCACAGTTCCGAAAACCATCTGTCCCAGACCTGTAAGTTTCCAAGAACCGTTTATGCCATCACCGTCATCGTCAGCGAAAAGTGCGGCTGAAGGGTCTTTGATGAACTCAAACAAGTCTGAGAAGAACTCTAACTTAGTCTGACCCGTTAAACTTGCTAACACATCAATAATAACCCATGCTACTCCTACCCCGATTACAAACTTGCCTCTATTCCAAGCCTTTCCTGTTCCTATATCATCCCAGACTTTAGTGAAAAACTTCTTACCACCGTCTGCCGCCGCGAAACCAGCGCGAGTTATTCCTTGAGCCGCACCCAAGTTCTTGATTTGAGATTCGCTCAATTCTTTAACCGAGCCGTCCATTCCTTTGAAGAAAGTGTCAGCGTTATCACCCACACTTGCCTTTATCTGAGATTGAAGTGAAGGATTATCCTTGTAAAACTTTCGTAAAGCAGTATGACTCGCTTCATCACCAGAATAAAGTCGCCTAATTACATCGTCAAATTGTTCAGGAGAAGTTTTAGCCGTTTTAGCCAATGCCTTCTCAAGAGATGCTTCAGGAATCTCATCTATCTCTTTCAGAAAAGATGATTTAGGAATGTCTGCCACACCACTCAAGTTTAATGCCTGAGAAATCCGTGATGCTAACTGCCTATCACCCATTGAGGCTACGCCATCTTTCATAATACTATTACGAAATGCAACTGAAGTCCCATGTTCGCTTCCTTCCCTTACGGATTGTTTGATGGCGTATTTAAAAACTGATGCCATTACTTAACCCCCTATGCTTGGGGTGCGTCATCTGATTCTTCAGCAGGGGTTTCCGAATCAGGAGCGTCATCCCCGTCTATCTTGGATTTAGACCAATGGCGGTAAGCCAAACCTGCTGCGAAAGCGGCGGCTACACCCATAAGTCCTCCGTAAGCGTCCATTTCCTCTGCACCCAGATTCTCAGTCACACCGTGTCCGAGTGGGGCTTCGACTCTAACACTCTCGACACCATTATAGTCATCAAGAGAGGCTAAATCTCCTCCAAAGGCTTCTGCTTCCATGTCTTCTGCCCCAGAAATAGTATCATAGCATTCTTCGCAATAATCAATGCCTCCTATGTCTAATCCTTCATCAATCGTGAAAGTTTCGTCACAATTGCCGCACTCAATCATTTCCACATCGGCGGAGAAGGATTCTGCGGAAGCACCGAAAGGTGTGAAATCAGTTTCAGGGATAGCCTGTCCTACGATAGCACCGCTTCCTGCTGGAATGTTCATTCCATCGTGAATATCAACATCGGCAACTGCGAGGTTTTCAGCCGCATAGCCGAAGCGAGTGTAAGGTGTTCCATCAGAGGTCTGACCGATGATTGCACTTTCATTTGGCATTGGGTCAGCCGCTTGCTCTGCTGATACGCCGAAAGGAGTGAAATCTGCCGCAGGTGTCATTTGACCCATAATGTTTCCTGTTCCTTCAGGAAGAACCATGCCGTCCCAAATCTCAACGTCTTGAATAGCCAGATTTTCTTCAGCAGACAGTCCCATGTTTTCGGCTTTTCTAACATCAACGATTTTCCATTCTTCTTTTGTGGAATCGTAGTTCCCTGCGAAAGTTTCACGGGCTTCGTCTTCATTATCAGCAGTAATAGTCGTGATGGTTTGGTTTTGGAAATCATATTCAGCAGACAAGTCAGGCGTGTCGGAAGGCGTGTGAAGTCCTGTGTTTAAAGGACTTACTCTAGGGTCTGCTGGAACAGGTGCGTCTTCTGCTGAAGCACCGAATGGTGTGAAATCAGTTTCAGGTATCGCCTGTCCTATGATAGAACCTGTTCCTGCTGGAATGTTCATTCCATCGTGAATATCAACATCGGCAACTGCGAGGTTTTCCTCTGCACCGAAGGACTCTGCCTTCATATCAGCCTTGCCCGCAACAGGTGTAGGGTTTATTCTCTCAACCGAGAACTCGGAAGCCATTTCTTCCATTCCCATTTCCATAGACTCAGCAGCGAAGGGAGAATCGCAAGACCTTAGTTTCTCGATACGCGCTTCGATGAACTTCTTAGCCTTCTCCTTAGCACCTTTTGAATTGCGATATGTTTCTGCACCGTCAATGTAAAAAGTGACAGCATTACCTGTGACACCACCGAATTGCACAGGGAACTTTCGACTGTCTTTAGGTAATTGAAGGGTCATCTTCTGTCCTGCTGCATTTCTTAAAGCGACAGAGATAACAGTCATTTTAGTTCCTTGCACATCCACATCTTCAGCAGTTATGCTTAAACATTGATAGCCTAAGTCATCAGTAGTTCCCTTCTCGTAGTATAAACCACAAGGGAAGAAAGTTTCGCACTCAGATTCAGAGGCTTTACCCTTTCCTATGACTTTAGCCTGTGTGAAATCTTGTTCACGGTCATTGTTCCAGATGTCATCAGAGTATAGTAAGATAGCATCGTATTTTGTCGCCATTTGAAATCACCTACTTTAAATTATTCGTTCAACTATAATAAGACTACCTACGCCTCAATCTAAGACTGTCCATCCCACTTCGACTTGCTAATGAAATACTTTGGTCGCCATATCCGTAAATAGCGTAGTCCTGTTCCCACTCATGGCGAGACTTGGTTTCTGTTCCATTAGAGTAGTATCGGTCGTTGTCAGGGGTGTCCCGCATAAAGGTAAAAGGAGAGTAAATCAAAGGACTGTCGCGACCGTAAGAAAGATACTGACCTTCAGGTGTGACAACACCGCCAGCATCATCAATAACTGTGGAAACAATAGAATTAGTTCTAGGTTCAACTAACGGATAGGTAGGCATTTCGTTATTATAACCTACCTCATTCCAACTTTCCGTGTGGGGTTGGCTTAAGTTTAACTCAGTTAAAGTTTCCAAGCCGTTTGGAACTCGACCAGCAGGAGTGAAAAAGACAGGAAGACTTTCAGCACTAAACTCACCAGCAGGAACTCCACCTGCGGGCGTAGCGTAAGAACCTGCAACTGCTGTTCCTGAAAGTTCCACAGGGTTGCCCTCATGGATTCGGTAAGGAAGGTTTAGAATACGAGCAGGGCCAGAACCGAAGGCTCTGTCATAGTTTAAAGTAGTTAAAGCAGGTCGGCTGTAAAGTGGAGCGTCACTAGGCAAGTGAGCCTGTCCGTCAAAGACGAAATCTCGGTAAAGAGAGCCTTGCGCCCCTTCGTAAAGAGAGTAGGGGATAACAGTCTGTGCCGCAGTAGCAGCGTATTCCATTCTAATCTTATCAGCAGGGAACACATCTGAAGGTTGCTCAGTCTGCTCTGCCAACATCTCTGTGGAAACAGCCTTTGAAACTAACCAATAACCTCCTCCAACGGAAGCGGCCAGAATAAAAGCGTTCTTCAACATAGCCTCTCTCGACATAACTATCACTCTCACTTGTCGGTTTGACTATAAGAAGGCTCGGTTTTAACCGTTAATATTACCTTCCGAAAGGTGACATGAGATTTACTGTGCTTGTGCCAATTAAATCGGCTGGCAAGAGATTTATTTCACTTCGGGGGAAGGCTCTTTTGGCTGTTATTATCTTAGCGTTAAGTTTAACATCGCTGATTAAAGACGGTTTAGGGGTTTGACCAAAGTTCTCTGGGGTCATCCCTGCGGATGAAGCCGTTCCTTCAGGTTTAATGGAAATGGGATTGACGATACGAGGGTCACTTTCTGCCGCCAGATTGAAGTTCTGAGCAGTTTTACCTGTTCTGCCTATAACTGACATTAACGGACTTACTGCACCGTGTTGGTGATACTTTCTTATCTCATCATCAGCAAAGTCCTCGTAAGATTGAACCCCTTTGTCAAACGTGACAACCCCGCGAGGACGGTCTTTATCCTCAAGAGGCAACAAATGGTCAATTTCAAAGAACTTACCGCTTCGATTTACCATTCTATTCACCTCTGTTGCTGCTGTCACCCATGATAATGCTAATTTAAACAAGGCTGGTGGTAGTGGTATCATAACAATCACTCCTCCAATTTGCCTCCTTACTCTCCTGTGACCCGTTCATAGATTAAACCTAAGACACCTGCGGTTAAACCGATGCCGAGCGAAACCAGAGAGAATCCTACGGCCACACCTGCTCCAAGTTTAACACCCTTTTCAAAAGTTTCATCATCAGTTAAAGTTGAAATTACATCATCAGAATCTTTGATAACCCATCCTTGAATACAATTTGAGCACGATTCCCCTAATTGGGGGTCGTTGTTAAAGTGATAACCAAAACCATCGCAATCTGGACACTCCTGAGCCACATCATTATCTCGGCGTGAGGGTAGTGCCATATCAGATGTGGCTATCACCCCTCCAAATCCACTTTTCAATGGCGAGGATTTAGATAAATCCTTAACTCTTTTATCCTCTTGTGTCTTCATAGCGTCTGTCGCCATTATCCCTCCGAATTGCATACTATTCAATCCCTCCTTTTCTTTAGTTCTTCGGCGGCGAATCCTACTGTTCCACCAAGAACTCCGAATAAGATGGCTACACCAGCCACACCCATTCCTACACCTGCACCTAGTTCCAGACCACGCTCTAAAAGACTCGGTTTCTTAGGAACTATCCAACCACCGATACATCCGTCTGCATCGCAAACCATGTTTAAATCTTCATTCCAACCCCAACCTTGACAAGCGGAACAGTCTAAAGCGTGAGTTTCGGCGTGGAGAGGTTCAATTCTCATTAGTGATTTAATGTATTGGGAAGCCTGAGAACGGCTCATAGCCTTGTCAATCCTGCCTCCGAGTTTCCTGATTCGGTGTTTTTGACGGTCACTCATAGGATGTGGATAGCCTAATAGTTCCGCCTTGAAGGATTCTGCTCCGAATTGTTCTTCCATACTATCCCACCTGACATCCTCGATATGGTTGTCAATGGATTGTGATATATCATCAGGCATATCACTTAAGTAAGCGGTCTGACCGTCTTCAAGTGTCAATTCGATTCTCCACCCAACTACATCTTTAACTTGGCGGGCAAACTCTCTTTTGATGATTTCAACACCTATGGGTGTCAAGCCCAGACAGATTTTATTGATATGGTATTTACGGTCATAAGGAATTGGAGTGCCGTATCGTCTTTGGAATGAAGGGGAGGATTGCTTAATAATCAAGTCAGGATTCTCATTAACTTGTTGAGCAGGTGACTTTCTAATCCGTCCATCGTAAGAGGAGTAATCAGTGTTAGTGGCGTATATCACTTTCTTATCAAAAAGCGATTTAAGGGTTCTGCGGGCTATATTGCCGTTGCCCCAACCATCTGAAGTGATGGTGAAGCATTGTTCCGCCTTTCCATCTTTCCAATCTTCAGGCGACCAATTCCTATCCAATTTCCCTCTTGCGTAAGCGGAGTAAGCCATAAACCAACTTGTTTTATACTTCAAGAAATCCATCTGATTCTTAGTCAGTTTGGGAAGTTTCATTTCAGCCCCGAAGGATTCTGCACTAAAAATCTCATTCCAATCAATGATAGGGGGTTCTTCAATTTCATTAAACTTATCCATAAAGGCTTGCTTGAATCTTATGACTTCTTCTTCATCTTCGATACTTCCAAAGTATTCAGTTCCGACCTTTTCATCAATAAATGTGAAGATTCTTTGAATATAATCGTCAATATCTTCAGCACCGAAGGATTCTGCGTATTTACCATCACCATCTATGCGAATAAAATCTCCCCCTGCTGATTCGTTGGTTTCATTTTGAGTTTTCATTCTGCCGTAGTGTGAAGGTTTAATTTTATACATTCTTTGATAATCATCTT
>Ga0315315_10000888_pt1 | contig 26778 bp, 43 predicted proteins | sample M140m3416metaG_FD_203699 | JGI IMG/M metagenome (GOLD analysis project Ga0315315, IMG submission 203699) | Ammonia-oxidizing marine archaeal communities from Monterey Bay, California, United States - M1 40m 3416 | ecosystem: Environmental > Aquatic > Marine > Intertidal zone | place: USA... | reverse complement strand
TTGGAAAGGATATTAAAGTTTATTTAACGGCAGAAACAAAAAAGGATGAAGTAATTTCACGGCTTTCGGAATGTTATTTATTGATTTGTAATAATTCAGAAGGGGCTTGGATTCCAATTAGAAATTTTGCATTGACAAGACCGGGAAAACGGGGGATAAGACATGAGAAACTTCATCCACAGGAATTTAAAAATAAATTTATGCAAAAATTACAAAAATGGAATGGAGCATTGCCAACTCCACAAGGTTGGGGTTTTGATAGGTTCTATGATATTACGGATATTTTTACAACTGAAATTAATATGTTAGGGTTTATCAATTGGCCACTTGAGAATCCAAGGGAGTTGATTTGATGAGTTTATTTAAAAAAGTATCTTCCGATTCCGATATAGTTTTTCCTTTAGAATCATTTACAATACAAGAAGTCATTGATTATGTAATAGAACATTGTGTTGTAAATTACAATCAATTTAATTTTTTTAGAACAGGCTCTAAAGATTCACCTGTTTATACTAATCCTGCGACATATTCAGAAAATAGTGATTACAATTTAGGACTATATAGAGGTATGGGTTCAATACCTCTTGATAGGAAAGAAAAGGGTTGGTATATAACATATAATGGTGATTTTTTATTAGATGTATTAACCAAATACTATACAGGAGATAGACTCATAAGAAATCACATAAAACATGGTTGGGATTTATCAAGACCAAAATCAAATGGGGGTAATTTTTATATTAGTTATTTTGATGGTCATATTTATTATGTGAGGAAATTTTATATACCCTCTCAAGAAGTGTTAAAATCAAATCACCCTATATATCAAATTAGAATAAGTGATTTTGATTTTTTGAAAATGAGCAAACAAGAAATTGATGATAAATATTTTAACGAAAAAAATATCCCTCACACAAAAACTTGGGGATATATAAACAGTCAAATATTCCAAGATATAAAACTTGAAACTTGGAAAGTAACAAGTTTTATTGATACTATGTTTCATTTTAAATTAGACCCAGATTTATTTTATTCAAATCAATTCCACTTTATCAATTGGCCATTTGAAAATCCAAGGGAGTTGATTTGATGAATACTCCAGATTACGAAAACTTATCAGATGATTTAAAAAATGCAATATCATCACTTGCAACGGCATTGTGGAATCCGGTTAATGCTGACTCTATACTTATTCACTCTATGGAATCTGGGGGTCAGCGACCAAGTTTTGCAACACTTTTAATATATTATTTAAAAAACAGGGCTCCCGATTATTTTACGGTTGCTCATAATACAAATCCATACAAAATGATGAATTACAGAATTAATTCTAAAGATGTTTCAGCATGGTCTGTTGATGGAGGAACAAAATCTTCAAAGGGCAATAGTTTTACGGAAGATACTAAGATTTTTTTAAGTGTAAAAGACCCCAATGAACGACTATCTAATGGTTGGATTTTAATTGTTAATAAAAAAGATGGTGTGTTTTTATCTTTATCGGCATTAAATTTAAAAGCATTACGAAATGGTGAGTCGTATTTTAAAAACGAATATATAAGAGAGAAACTTATGGTTTGGGGAGGTTCACCACCTACTCCACAAGGTTGGGGTATTAAATATTTATATGATATTACAGATTATATTGTGGAATTCATTGATAATGATTTTATTAATTGGCCACTTAATTTTCCAATGGGGTTGATTTAAAATGAGTAAATATATAACACCAGATGGTAGGGAGTTTGAGATTAGACTCAATGCCATCAGATACATGAGGGATAACAATATTCCCGGTGCGCCAATCACGGCCAAGGTGGTGCGGAAAACAACAAAACCAAAAACTATACCATCCATCCATGAAGAAATTTACTTTCTTCCTATTTTTGGATTAAGATTGGTTACACAATCTCTTATAGAAATACCAAAATCTATGTTGGAAAATGAAAATTCTGCACATTATGAGAATGTTAGAAATTATCATAAAAATATGATGGAGATTTTAGATGGTAAAGATACTAATAAAAAGCCTCATCAAAACTCTTTTTGGAAATTTATAGCATGGATATTAAAAAGAATGCCAGAAAATTATGATATTCCTCAAAACTATTACAATCAAGTTTATGAAGATTTTTTACGAGATTTGAGATTAGATATGATAAAGAATAATGAGTTGTATGGACACAGGAAAAATTGCACCATGTTTGATAAAAATTATGAATATATTGTATCCTATTGGAATGACTACTTTCCAAAGGAAGGATTTGATGGAGAAATGAATAAGTATTCAAATCCTTATTACAATTCCGATTTTGGAACAGAAGAAGCAAAATATTTCAATAATCCTCTTTATTGGCACGATAGGCATGGTTGGGGTCTTGCCCTTACGGGTTTGGAAGTTAGCCTTATAAAGAAGCAATTAAATAAGTTATCAGAAAGGCAATTTTCGTATCCGCCGCCTCCGGTTCAAAGAGGTCATCAAATAATAGATGTTAGATATATACTTCCCGAAAGATTAAATCGGGGAGGTCTTGTTCAAAGCCTTAGACCTTTATTAGCAACTCAAGGAATATTTTGCCCATGTAGGTGTAATGATATTCACCACAAGAGATTAATTAAATCAACAATTGATTATTTACTTGAAGAGAGATTGTTGTTCAAACTTTCTGGTGATGAGTTTGGTTCATTGAAATTAATTAATTGGCCATATGACGACCCACAAATATGAAGTATTATATAGGTATTAAACACAACTTAACAATATGTTAGAGGTTGTTCAAGAGATTGAATCCTTATCAGAATCTCAAAGAGAGGCTATTATTTCAAGCCCCTCTATTAGAGAAGGTTTTACTAAACAATTATCTGTTAAACTTGAAACTCCTTATGAAGATGTTAAACTTGAAATGGAACGATATGTTGCTGAAAACACAAAAAATATAAGCAAGATTATTCAAATTAACAAGGTTGATACTAAGCCTTTGTTTAACAACTCTTTTGAAATACAAAGAGAGCGAATGAAATTATATGAGGATATGGTTGTTGAACCTCTTGCAAAAGCACTTGCTTTAACTAAATATCTTGAAAAGGGATATACTCTTAAAGACCTTGAAAAAGTTGAGATAAATAATCTTGATGAGTATAAAAGAAGAGTTAGAAATATGGAAGGTGTTTTACCTTTGATAGAATATCCAGAATATCCTTCTTGGGATATGGGAGATAGTAAAAAGGTAAAGGAAAGAAAAATTAAATTGCATGATTTATTTTTAACAACGCTTTTACAATCTAATATCCCTTTATCTAAAAGTGTGATGTTGAAAAGAGTTGGTTTAGATAATATTACACATAGAAAAATTGCAGATGATGTATTGAATTATTTAGTTTCAAGAAATAAGGTAATTAAGTTTGGAAAGAAGTTTATTTACTATGATAATACAACGGTTGCAGAAAAGGATATTCATAGATTTGTATATGAATTACTTTATGAAAATCCATTATCCGAAACTAAAATTATACAAGAATTATATTCCGCAGGGTATTCTCATGGGTATGGAATTAGTATAAACAAAAGAGGAAGGTTAAAACTAAGAAATGAAGTATTAGCACCTTTGTTTCAACATGATTTGTTAATTAAAGAAGGAATGTATTGGAAAGTAAAATAGATTTGTTTATATAGGTAATGTAATAAAGAAGTGATTGGTGATAAAATGTCCGAATTAGTAGTAGCAATTGATATGGGTGAAGAAGTATTGTCCAAAGATGATGCGTTTGAAAAATGGTTTAAAGATAGAAATTATGATATTGGTGAAGAAACTATTATGAATGAATATGTTGAAATTAAATATAATAGATATTCAAGAGCCAATGTTGTTATTTTTAAGTATGAGTATGAAGATGAAGATGTTGTTTTTCCAAAAGCAATTATTGACTTTTTGGAATCTTTGAATGATTCAAAGAAAACTCAAGTTTCAGTAGCAGAAGATACACCTTACGGTTATGAAACGATTGTTGAATTGAAGTTGGGTGCATTTCTAAAGGCTTTTTATGAAGATACTGAAAAAGGTGAGTGAAATGAGAAGATTTAAATGTTTTGAATGTGAAGTCATTACTAATTTTCCCGGTTTGTGTAGGGATTGCACTACATACGATGGAGAAGGTAATGTTGTAACTCCTATTAAACGAATCCGAGTTGATGATTCTGGTAATGAGTGGAAATCTTCAACACACAATCATGTAAATTATACAAGAGATGGATTGCCACTTTCAAAAGGTTTTAGACGACCTAAAAAACTTTCAAAACGACAGGCTATGGTTGTTGATGAACAATTCAAACAAGATAAGTATTGGAATGCAGAAATCGTAAATGATATGGTTGATGAGGTTGATGGTGAAGGTTTAATTGAATTGGGCAATTCTCAAGAAGAAGAGTGATTGATATGAGTATTGAAATTAGGATTAATGATTTGATGCAAATGGACATTGATATTTTAACAAAAATGGAATCTGAATTGTGGAGTGATTGGTGTAAAGTTAAAAAGGTTCTTGAGATGAAGCAAATGATTAAGAAGGAAACGGAAGTTGATAATCTTGAAGAGTGATGTAAGTCCCGTTGTAGCAAGAATTGTTCAATTCTTTTTAGGATTTGAAGTTATTCTTCATTTACTACAAGTTGCTTCTGCATATTATGAGAAGGCATGGACTACTTTTGCTCTAACTTCATTCCACACTCTTTTAATGTTAATTGCGGTTTATTTAGTAGGTAATGGACACCATCAAGTAAAAAATAAATGGGGTTAAGAGTATGGTTAATAGAATTAAGTTATTTGAAAAGGCAGATGATATTGCAAAGGAAATGCTTTATGAAAAAAGCAATACAGGAATGTATGTTTGTAAAACTTACGACCAATATTTAGGAGATGGAATTTATCATGGATTAATAGATAAAATGAATATTTGTGCTATTTGTCTTTTTATTGAAGATGAACCTTACAATTATGGAGATGTTATTGAGCCAACTACTTATGATGGAGATTGTGATGATTGTAATTGTGAATCCAGATTTTATTCAAATGTAAATGAGGTAGGTGATTTTGATGAAAGTAATTAGTTTAGATATTGAAACTATGAATCTTGATTTAAGAATGGAAAATATTAGATTTGGAAATCCATTTGGTTGGAAAACTTCATGTGTTTGTATTTATGATGGTTTGGAGGGAAGGGGCTATTATTATGTTTTGGATAAAAATAAAATTATACAGGGCTTAGTAGGAGTTATGGATGACCACCCTGTTAAAAAACAAATTATCAACTCCTTGTATAACTTTTCTGAATTGGAATCACATTTGATGGATTTTTTTAACAAAGATTATACACTAATTTCACACAACGGATACTCCTTTGATTTACCAATACTATCAAAACCTATTTCGCAAGGTGGTGCTAACCTTAAAAATGTTTTAAAATTATACGATGAATCAAATCGGAATATTGATACTTGTGATTACTTGAGAGGATTAACAGGATATAGGTTTAAATTACAAAATCTTATTAAGGGTATATTGGGAGATGGAGAAAGTAAGTTTATGGAGGCATCATACGCTCCAAAGGCTTGGAATCAAAAGAAGTATCTTCAAGTTTTAGGTTATTGTATGGGTGATTCAATTTATACATACGAAGTTTATAAAAAGGTAAAAGATACAGGCTCTTTTACTGCTATTGTAAAACACAATAAAAAAGAGTTTCCTTGTGAAGTTTCAAATGTTGAATGGTGATATTATGAGTATTGAAGATAAGTTGAGTGGTGTGAAAATGACCGCTAAACAAATTAAAAGGCAAACAGATAAAATAAAATCTGTTATTTTTGTTAATTATTCTGAAAATGAAGATGGGTCATATCAAGGTGATGTTGTTGATGAAATTGTATCTATTTTAGAAGATAATATACCTGTTAATATTGAAATAGATGATTCTATCTTTTTGAATGTAATTCATAAGTGTTCTAATAGAATATCAGATTATGTTTCAAAAAAGGTTAATGGAGTTGATGATAGGTTAATGAAATTGTATTGTTATGATTTTGTTAATCAATCTTTATGTTCAATATATTCTATTAAATTAGTTGATAAGGAAACAGATTCAGATGATACTATGTATGCATAGGTGATAATATGAATTGGGAAAATAATGAGCCAACAAATAGAAAGGGAAAAGGAAAAGGCAATAAAACTCCTGTCAAAAAAAGGGACAAGGGTTGGAAATCAAAAAACAAACCTTCAAATCATACATCTTCACATGAGATAGATAATGATATTCTTTACATGATGAATCAGACACGGTGCAACGAGTGTAGGGTTGTTTATTCTTTAACTTTAGATGCTTGTCCATACTGTATAAAAAAGGCTTAACTTTAAATAGGTCTTTTTACAAGGTGATACTATGGTTAATATCGTAAATATTGTAGCAAGCACAAGATATTCAACATTCATTGATGTAAATGATGTTGCAGATGTTTTGAATATAGATTATGAGCAAGAACAATTTCCCGGCATGGTTTATAGAGTGGAAAAGCCTAAAGTTTGTATTTTACTATTTAGAAGTGGTAAAGCAGTTGCAACAGGGGCTAAGACAATTGAAGAGATTCATTTAGCATTTAAACAACTAAGAAATGATTTGAATTCTAATGATTTTGATATTTGGAATGAAGAAGAATGTGAAATTGTGATGCATAATATTGTAACTACTTGTGATATTAGTGATATTATGGATAATCACAAGTTAAATCTATCTAATTTAATGATTAGATTACCTTTTGAAAAAACTGAATATGAGCCAGAACAATTTCCCGGTTTGATATACAGGGGTTCTGAACCTCAAGTTGTATATCTTATCTTTTCAAGTGGAAGATGTGTTATTACAGGGTCAAAGGATTTTGATGAGGCTGAATATGCAGAACAGGTTCTAAAACAAGATATTAAAGAAGTGCTGATTTAATTATTTTTACAGTTTTATAAAATCCATTTGTAATAATTGTATTACATAATCCTGTATATCAGAATTGTTTGTGTGATATATCCCTTTGAAGGGTAATTTTACATGACCCGAAGGTGTAGTATCTGAATGACCCCTGTAAATATAAGGTGTTGTTTCAGTTTTATACCACCCTAAACCACTACTTGCAAACAATGTAAATAATGCTAAATGCAACATTCTTACATCACCCATTAACATTTTTCTTGCCCTCACATAGTCAAAATTCATAGGATATATATTAGGGTCTATACCAATATCAGAATCTTTAGGATTTCCTGTCCACCTAAGATTTAACCTTCCGTAAAAGTTTCCTTCCATATCAAGTAAATACGCAGTTGGATTTCTTAAAGCAATATCGTGAAAAGGTCCTGTCCAATATCCATTATAAACTTCTTCACAAGAAAACCCATCCCTTCCGGTGGTTCTTGTTAAAACATGGACCGGTTCATTACTAATTTTTACAACAAACTTTCTTTCTCCAAGTGTAATTTGATATTCTCCTAAAAAATTATCATAAATAAATCCTTGTTCTCTTAATCCCTTATTACCCATTCTTCTAATTTTACAGTAATTGGTTAATCGGTGTTTTATTACATGAAACAAAGTTTCCTTTTTATCTCCTGTTATTTCAGCACCTACTTCAAGCCCACTTTCTCTATATTCCTTCCCTAAAGAGGCAGTTTTTTGTTTAAACCTTTTACAAATATCTTCAACCCATTCATAAGCAATTTTTTCAATTACATTACTATCAATGGGTTTGTTTTTGTTTTTTACAATATTCTGTATTTCTGGATAATATAATTCGGTATCTTTATGACCCTTTACTTTAACCATAGAATACGACATAAATATTAATTTATACAATCAGTTATATAAAAGCATCTATTACTATCTGTAAATATTAAACTTATATAGGTAATGAACCTTGTTAATAGTATGGCTGATTTAAAGGGTGCTTGGAATCACAATGCATCAGATTATGGTGATAATGTCGTTAAACAATCACCCGTAGGTGAATCTAATCAAAAGGGAAAATATGATGACATTGTTAATCTTTTTCAACAAAGATATAAAGGAATTAAGAAAATATTGCACAACCAATGCGGTTTTAAAGCAAGACGGACTATTTCAGAAATATATAAAGATATGAGAAGGCATAAACAGTATAATATTATTGGAATTGTTAGTGAGGTTAAAAATACTAAATCTGGAGGCCGAATGGTTGAGATTGAAGATTTAACAGATTCAATAAGAGTTTTTATTAGAAAGGAAAACCCTGCTTCCAAAACAATTGTTGTTGATGATGTAGTAGGTATTACAGGCAAGTTTGGTAAGGAAGGAGATATATTTTGGGTTGATGAAGTTAAGTTTCCAGATGTTGCTATGAATCATCAAAACAAAGGAGGTGATGATTATGACCCTGTTTCTATTGCATTTATTTCAGATGTTCACATGGGTAGTAAATATTTCTTAGAACATACATGGGATAAAATGGTTAAATGGCTAAATGAGGATAATTTGGCTAAGAATATTAAATATCTTGTTCTTTCTGGTGATTGTGTTGATGGAGTTGGTGTATATCCTAATCAAGAAAATAATCTAAGTATTCACAATGTATATGAACAATATGAGTTTTGTGCAAGAAAATTAGATGAATTGCCAGACCATATTACACCTATTATACTTCCGGGTAATCACGATGCAGTTAGACCTGCTGAACCTCAACCCGTATTAGACCCTTTAATTCAACAAAGATTCAATTCTGCCATCCATGTAGGAAATCCTTGCAGGGTTGAATTAAATGGAATTGATGTATTGTCTTATCATGGAAAGGGTATGGATGACTTGATTCCACAAATGGATAATGTAACTTATGAAACATCTATTGAAGGTATGAAGGAAATGTTGCGAAAAAGACATTTAGCCCCTATGTGGGGTGAAAGAAATGCTCTTTCACCAGAAGAAGATGACCAATTGGTGATTAACAAGCCACCAGATATTTTCGTAACAGGTCATACTCATAGTCATGGATTTCAATGGTATAGAGGTGTTCCATTAGTGGTATCCTCAACAATGCAAGGTCAAACTGATTTTATGAATATGTTAGGTTATGCATCACAAAAAGGACACCTTACGATTTATAATATTAGAAACCGAGAAGCAAAGGTAGTTTCATTTCATGCTAATGATGATGTTAATTTTGAGTGATTGATATGTATGAATCTTATTTAGAGTGGTTAATTATAGGTTTATTATTAGTAAATGTAATTGCCCTAAACAATTGGCATAGAATTATGCATCAAAAAATGGAAAAGTTTTCGGAAGCACTTAATTTATTTGCTATCATACAAATGGTTGAAAATGGTGCTTCTAAATCTTCTGATGAATTAGATGTTGAAAATGCATTACAAATACTTAGATGGGATATGGGTGAAGATGATTCCTAATGATAAAAATAATTTTACTATTTTGGGTATTGCATACAGAAAGGTTTGTAATTGTAAAAAACAACCCTGTTTAATTTGTTTTTGTTTATTTACTCTTTACCTTAAAGAAATTGAATGGCTTTTAGAGGAATAAGGTTAAATAGGTATTGTTATTTTCTATTAATTATGAGCAGTATTCACGATGAGATGAGAGTATGGAGAAAACATTTAAGGAATTGTTCTTTGGAAGATGGTAAAGATACTAAACCAAAGGGTCACATGAATTTTGGTGAGGATAATGAGTGATTATCTTCAATATGGAGGGCCTTGTAAAAGACAATGTGATGTTGATGAAAAAACATTAGTTTGTAAGTCATGCGGAATGTATTATGGGAAGGTGGAAGAGTGATGGAAAGTTATTGGTATGTAATTATAATTTCAAATATTTTGTTTTTTATAGCGTTGCTTTGGTTTAACCAAACGAATAAAAGGGTTATTGAGGCTTTGCTTGACTTATCCCAAAAACAGAATATTAGTGTTTTGAAAATTGATAATAGAGTCAAAGATAATTGTGAAAGAATTAAGAGGATTGCTAATGGAGAAGTTGCGTTTCCTAAAGAATCAAGTTTTGATTTCAACCAAAGCCATACTCTTTATGATTATTATGATTTAGGGTGTGGTGAAGAATGAGTGTTGAAGAGTTTGGATACTTTTTAATAGGTTTAATTATTATATGTATAACTGCTAAATTGACTTTAGAGGATTGATTATATGGATAAATATGCATTAATGCCTTGTAAAAATTGTAAGGTTAGGTGGCCATTAGGTGCTTTAACAAAGCAAGGGCTATGTCCAGATTGTGATATTTTTTATAGTTATTCTCCTGTAATTAAGGGTTAATGTTATAAAGGTAATTACACAAAACTAATTTTGAGGCGATAAAATGGTGCGAAGTAGGGAAATTAATGAATGGCTTGATGAATGGTCTGCAAAATTAGATGAACATGATTCTGATGATGTAGGGGTTAGGGAGCCAATGACTATTGAAATGTTTGAAAAGATTTATGGTTTTATTAGAAGGCTTATGGGTTTTTCAGTAAATAATTTTGCAATTACTCAATACGATGAAGAAACAGAATATGGAGAGGATGAGTAAGATGTGTGGATTTATACCTTATGAGTGCGATAATTACGATATTTGTAAATCTTATGTTATGGCTTGTGGTTGTCCTGTTTGTAATAGGAGTGATTCTTAATGCCGTATATTACTCAAGGTGAAAGAAAGGATTTTGATGAGGCTTTGAAAGAAGTTTCTAATAATGTTTTGAGTATGGGTCATCTTAATTATTGTATTACTACATTAATTGCAAATTATTTAGAAGAAGTTAAGAAGGTTGAAGGCAAGGTTGGATATTTTCATTATAACAATTTGATTGGAGTGTTGGAGTGTGCTAAACTTGAATTATATAGGCGACAAACTGCACCTTACGAAGATATTAAAATTAAAGAGAATGGTGATGTTTATGAAATACTTGATTGAGTGTTTAGATGACCAAGGTAATTGGAATAAGTTTAATTATTTTGAAGGTAGTTTATCTGATATGAGGTATAAGATGGGAAATATTATCGTAAAAACTAATTATTTAGGGATTAGATGCATTAAGGCATAGATTAAATGAGGTGAATGATTATGAAAAAGGCAGTTATTTTTGATATTGATGATTTGTTATTTACAACAAAGGTTAGAAGAAAGGTTTATGATTATGATAAGGTAAAGTATGATGCTAATACCGTAAAGAAAAATTATGAAGAGGGTGAATATTTTATTTATGATAGTCCACTACCTTTCGCTACTGATTTACCAAAGGTTTTTAATGATGCAGGTTATGTATTAATTTATATTACAGGCAGAAGAAAATCTATGTTAGGGGCTACCTTTGAACAGTTTAATTTGTATGAAATTCCATATAATAAAAAATTAGTATTTCACAAGGACACTAAACAACAAAATACCACTCAATATAAATCAGAAGTTTATGATTACTTATCACAACAAGGGTATGATGTTCAATATTTCTTTGATGATGATGATGGGAATTGTGATATGGCTCAAGATAAAGGGGTTAAATATATCTATCAAACACTTTCTAATTTTGTTGAAGAAGTATATACTGATAAAATTAAAACGGATTTGAATTGGTTTTTTTGAGGGAAAATTATGGATTTAATATTGGGTAATTGTAAAGATAAAATGAAAGACATAGAATCAAATAGTATTGATTCAATCGTTACAGACCCTCCTTATGAATTAGGATTCATGGGTAAAAAATGGGATTCTTCTGGGATTGCTTATGATGTTGAAGTTTGGATTGAGGCACTTAGGGTTCTTAAACCGGGAGGTCATTTGTTGGCTTTTGGAGGAACGAGAACCCACCATAGAATGATGGTTGCTATTGAAGATGCAGGATTTGAAATTAGAGATTGTTTAATGTGGTTATATGGTTCTGGTTTTCCAAAGAATCATAATATTAGTAAGGCGATAGACAAGGCCACCCCTGCTACACCCGAAGCAATACAATGGGGTGGTTGGGGAACGGCATTGAAACCTGCTCACGAACCAATTGTTCTTGCAAGAAAACCATTAACTGAAAAAACTATTGTAAAAAATGTTTTAAAATATAATACGGGTGCTATAAATATTGATGAATCAAGAGTATCAACTTCTGATAAATTAGTAGCAGGTGGTAATTTAACTTCACAAGATGCTGATGATAGAGTGGGTTCTGCACTTGGTATGTTTCAAAAAGGCACTAAAAATACATTTGTTCAAAATGAAAAAGGCAGATTTCCTGCAAATGTTATTTTAGGGTGCATTTGTGATGAGGTTATAGCGGGTGAGGATAATGGCGTAGTGATTAATAATAAAAACTCTAAATCTGCAAATGATACAATCTATAAACTTGGAATATCTCAAGGTGAGCAAGATGCTCCAAGAATGTATAAAGATACAGGAGATATACATACAAACCCAGAATGCCCTTGTTATATTTTAAACGAACAAGCCCCAAGCGTAGGTAATGCCTATAATGGAAAGCGGAAAAAACAATCCACAGGAGGCACAGGGCATACTTTAACAAAAGAGCATAAAGTTGGCGAAAGTGCAGGTTTATTTGATGGGCTAAGTGGAGCATCTAAGTTTTTTTATTGTGCAAAGGCATCTAAGGGGGAAAGAAATAAGGGGATTGATATTGTAAATACACACCCTACTGTTAAGCCAATCAAATTAATGGAATATTTAGTTAGATTGATTACCCCTCCTAATGGAAAGGTTCTTGACCCATTTATGGGTTCTGGTTCAACAGGTTGTGCTTGTATAAAACTTGGTTTTAATTTCACAGGCATTGAAATGAGCGAAGAATCATTTTTAATTTCACAAAAAAGAATTGATTATTTTAAAGACAATCAATAATGACCGCCATTCTTATATAGGTAGTTAATTAACAGATTAATTAGGAGAGATATTAATGTCAGATGCAAAGTATTTAGATAAAGATGGAAACGATTTGAGTTTGGATTGGGAAAATCCAGATGCAGACGATTATGAATTAAAGATGCTTATTCAAATGAAAGAGGATAAGCAAAATAAATTAAGCCATCTAAAAAATATGTTTGAGAATGCAAGAAGTGAGTTGAATACAGATATTATTAAAATTAATGATAAACTTTATCAGATTTGCGAGCATGAGTGGATAAGAGAAAATCATCTATATGCTGAATTGTATTGTAATATTTGTGGAGTATGGAAGCGGTAATATGAGTTTTTCAACATGGTTAGAATTAAATCAACATTATCTTGCATTGATTAGAACAGTTTCAAGTGTAATTGCAACTGTTGTAGCATCTTTGGTAGGTCTTAATCTTGTGGGGTGGGTTTGATGAATGCATATTGCCCCGTTTGCACAACAAAACATAAAACTATGAAAATGAAACTTCATAAGGATATTTATAGTTGTGGTTGTGGATATTCAATTTCGTCAAAGTCCTATTCAAAGTTTTATTCGCAGTTATCTGAAACAGAAGTAATTGCTAAGTTTTCAAAATTTGCCCCGACAGGTTTTAATTAAACTTATATAGGTGTTAGGAGAAGTGAGAAGTATGGGAGCAGAAAACGGAGATTTCAAAGAAGCGATTGAAGATGTGATTAAGGATACTAAGAGTAAGTCACTAAACAAACTTAGTGGGTTAAGATGCTATCTCGCAGGACCAATTGATAATGCTAAAGATGATGGAGTCGGTTGGAGGAAAACTCTTTCAAAGTGGCTAAAGAAACAAGGGGTTGTAGTTTTTGACCCATGTAGTAAGCCTATTACATATACTAAATATAAAGAAATTGATGCTGAAAAGCAGAAGATGATGGATTTGAAGAAGAATGGAAGATATTTTGAATTATCACAAAGGATGAAAGAAATTGTCCATGTTGATTTGAGGATGACTGATATTTCAGATTTTGTAATTGTTTATCTTGACCCTAAAGTTGGTATGTTTGGAACGATTCACGAATTGCTCACTTCTCTTCACCAAAGAAAACCTACATTAGTAGTTATTGAGGGTGGGAAGAAATATGCATCAAATTGGCTATTTGGAATTATGGATTATAATTTTATGTTTGATGATTTTGATGAATTAAAAGAGTTTTTACACCTTATTGATACAGGTGCTATTGAAGCAAACCTTACGAGATGGGTTTTCTTTGATAACTTAAAATCCTAAGCCTTTAAATATCAGAAAGGTTAAAAATTAAACATGGGTCTTGTAGGATTTGATGTTTTTAATTTCAATTCAGTATTTCCTTCCACGAAATTTAATGTGGAAGAAAAGAAATATAGTGTAAGAGGTTGGTCTGGAAATTGTTCAAATCTTCCGAATATGATTTGTAGGAATATTAGATGCCCAGATACATTTGAAACTTCTGCATCAAGAGATACTCTTTTCTTACCTGCATTAGAACAATGTGGACTTACTGAATCTGATGTTAATTGTCCATCTTGTGATGGGAATGGAAGTGCAAACGGAAGTGCAAACGGAAGTGCAAACGGAAGTGCAAACGGAAGTGCAAACGGAAGTGCAAACGGAAGTGCAAACGGAAGTGTAGGGTCTAATGGTGGAAATGATTCTTCTGATAATGGAGAAACAGAAGATAATAATGAGGACAATCAAGAAGAGGAAGAAGGACTGTTTTCAATGATTACGAGCAAACTCCCTATGGCTCTTGGCTTAGTTGGAGTATTAGCCGTTGGTTATTTTGGCTTAAAAATGATGGGTGGGGAAGAAGGCGGAGATAAAAAAACAATTAGTATTTCAGTTTAAGGTGATTATATGGGAGAAAGTAATAAAACAGACTCTAAGAAGAATGAATTAAAGGTTAATACTGCTAATACAAAGGAATTAATAGCGATAGGAATAGTAGGTTTTTTAGTCCTTTATGTCGGTGGATTAGTTTTTGGTCAAGAATAAGGCAAAAAGTGATAGTATGATTTTTGGAGCAGACACATTTAATTATGGAGTATCAAGTTTTATTTCTCCAAGAAGGGTAGTTTTCAAATCTAATGGAGATGATTGCAATATCACAGATACAGAATGTGAATATTGCCAAACTATTCCGGGTGGAAAAAAGGTATTAAAAAGGCATAATTATAATTGGTGTAATTACCCTTCAAATAATGGTTGTGCATTAATTACAGGACCTACTAAAAGACATGATGGTAAAACAATGTTCACAGTCGCCCACCCCAAAGATAAAAAATCTTATGGGCGAGGGTCATGGGAGGCGGCAGTAAAACTTGCAAAATCTTGGTCATTAGATGAATGTAATTGTGCTGATGGATATATTGATATGACCGCAACACATGGCGAATGGAAAGATGATGACCCAAGCACTCATGGAGCAGATTATCCCATTAGACCCCCCGCAGGTTGTAAAGACACTTACTCATGGAAAGACCAAGAAACTCAAATGGGCAAGAGAGGTTGCACAGACCCGAAAGCGAATAATTATGATTCTGGAGCAGTAAATGATGATGCCTCTTGTAAATATGATGTTCCAACAGACCCAACATCTCCTTGCGTAATTGAAAACCGAGATACAAATGAAGATGGCACTTGTGGCTCTTGTTCAAGCGGGTATGTTGAAAATGATGATGGTGTTTGTGAAGAAGAAGAAGGAAACTCCAAAACACTTTTGATTGCGGGTGGTGCGGCAGTAGCGGCTGTAATTTATTTCTTAATATAATCCTAAATCTTTATATAACAAACGGTATAAATTAAAAGTATGTCTTTATTCGGAGTGGATTCATTCACTTACAATAATTTAGCCGCCAAAATATCTGGTAAGGAAATTGTAGTAAAAAATAGTCCTTCGGCAGATGGGTTTGATATGGACAGGGCAGTTGAGATGGCGAATACTGCAAGTGCTAATAATCCAGAACAAGAAGAAATTGTTGATGAAGAAGCAGGTGTTTCTGAAACTAATGAAGAATTAGAAGATACATCTGAAATGGAAATTGATTCATCAATTAAAAATGATGATTTATCAGTTGGTGATATGGGTCTTGATAAAATATCAATTGACCCTCCACGAAAAGGTGATGATAATACAAATGAATCAGACCCTATTGAGCAAGACCCTCAACAAACTGAAATAGATGTTGATGCAATTGCCAAAATAAAGGAAAAAATGAATGATGTAAGTGGTTTAGGTTTAATTAAAGATAGATTGGATAAGGATTTAGACAAAATTTTGAATCCTGTTGGAGATTCTAAAGTTGTAAGCACTACAAATTTTGATGAACAAGACAAGATTGAATGTGAATCTAAAGTAAAGGCAGGTTCTAAGTTTTCTTATTCTAATTATCCCACTAATATGGGTTTAACAAATAATTGGGCTTGTAGGGAGTTTCCAGATGATTCTGAACCGTCTGAAACTTCTGAACCATCCGAGCCAACTGAAACTCAAACAGGGACTTCTAAACCTGCATCAACACCCAGAAGAAGTGGTGGTGGAGGGGGTGGAAAAGGGAATTATATGAAAGACCTTGATAAATTGTGGAAGAAACGATTGAAGAAAGGAAAGGTTAAAACAGAAACCGGACCTTCTCAAGCACAAATTGATATGGAAGAAAATCCTATAATGACTGTTTTGAAATATGGAATTGGCTCTATTGTATTAATAGGTGGAAGTTATTTTGCTATTAAAAATGAATATCCTCAAAAATTATATCAAAAGGTTAGAGGCAAGTAATACTTAAATAGGTAGTGTTTCCTTTTTTTATTGATACTTATGTGCCGACTTGAACGACTTGAAGCATTTGCAAGGACTCGTATTAACGAATCAACTTGTAAAACAAAAATGATTTCAATAATTGTTAAGGGTGGAAAAATTGTTTCTTACGATACAAACAAGAATAAGTATCGGGATAAGACCATTCATGCCGAAGTTAATGCGATTAACAACATGATTCGGCAAAAAAGAAATAGTCAAGGTTGCGACATTTTTGTTTTTAGATTTCTTGCATCTGGTGATTTTGGAATTGCAAGACCTTGTGATGATTGTTGGAATGCAATTGTTAGAGCAGGTATTAAGAGAGTTTGGTATTCAGATTATGGAAATAGAATGGTCATGGAAAAGGTTTATTGAGAAATATTAATTCTTTGCGTTCTTTTTTTGAAATATGTATCTTTGTCTATATTTACACTAACTGTTAGTGAGCAATCACTACAATACACATGATAAATTACCCTATCATTAAGAGTAGCAATCCCATCTTCAACTTCTTTAGTTGGCCAACCACATTCGGGACAATTCATAATATTCAATTGCATTATCACCTATTTATAACAAACCTTTAGATAGGTATGCACCATTTTTAAAAATATGCCTCACTTTATAATAGATGCGGGATATTTTGTGGGGAGAATGGAAAAACATTGGTCTAAATATTCAAAACAAAAAAATATGAGATATTGGCAGAATGAATTTAATGAGAATAGGATTTCTGCGGAAGAAAGAACCGCACGAATAAAGAAGATTTTTAATTATGATTTGGGATATATCCAGATGAGGATGGAAGAAATAGGCGAAATAGAAAGCATTATTGTTTGTTATGATGGGGTTTATGGAAGGAGGAATAGGGGTGAAATATACCCTAAATATAAAATGAATCGGAGTGATATTCCTGCCTTTGAACACAAAGGCATAGACATTAGAAAGAGAATTAGGAAATGTGGGTTTGACCCTAATTCACTTTTTAATTGTTCTAAATCACTTTATGAAGAATCCAAAGAGGCAGATGATTTGTTAGTTGAACAGGCTAATTTGTTATTATCTGAAAACAAAAAGGTAGTTGTAATGAGTAAGGATTCTGACCTATATCAAATCGTAGGAGTTAATGACGACCTCCAACTTCACGATTTTACCAGAATCATTGACGGGGCAGTTATTGAAGAAGAATTAGGGATACTTCCAAGCCAATATCTATATTTTAAATGTCTTGTAGGTGATAAAAGCGATAACATTCCCGGTGTAAAAGGAATAGGAGAGGCTAAAGCAAGAAAGATTTTAAAGGAATATCTGACTATTGAAGATTTACCTTCTGATTACTTTTCTCAAGAGGTGTGGAATGATATTGAAATGTGGTATAAATTAATAAAATTACCTTTTAATAAAAATTAACTCTTATATAGGTCATAAGCCAAAAATAAACTTATGATTACTAAACGGTTTAGTAAGAGCCTATACGAAAAGCACGACGAATCAGCAAAAGAATCAGCAGAAAGAATGAAGGATTATTTTGGTGTGGAAGAATTTACTGACGGAGATAACCGATACAAAGTTGATAGAAAGGGCTTCAAGGGTGGAGAACATATTTGTAATGTTGAAGTTGAAGTAAAGATGATTTGGAAGAATGGATTGAATGATTTTCCCTATGATGAAATTAATTTACCGGGAAGAAAGAAGAAATATCTTGACTTAGATAAACCTACAAGTTTTGTAATTTTTAGTAAGGATATGCAAGGTGCAGTAGTATTTACTGATGAATCCGTTAGAGATTGTAAAATGGTTGAAGTTAAAAACAAATATTGTCCAAGTGGAGAAATGTTTTTTAAAATTCCTTTGAAAAAGGCAACTCATGTTATTTTAAACGATGATGGAATATTTGTTCCGAATCAGTAAAGTGGGTGTCCTACATCTTTTTCACTAAGCGACCATCTTAGTGCTTGATTAGCACCTTCAAGTGCTTTGTAATTTCTAATTGCAAGATATTGAGCCTTTTTATTACCTTCTTTTTTGGCTCCATTATACATTTTTTTATAATATACTAATCTATTCATAACCATATCAATCATTTCAACTATTTCATCAACACTTCGTTGCTTTGACCTTACAGGACCTACAATAGTTTCGTTTTCATCATCTCCAATATTGAAACTTACGCCTTTAAATCTATTATCTGCGTTGAAAACTCTATTATCATTTGCAACCATCATGGCTAATGCACCTACAATACCAAATGGTAAAAGATATGAATAATCCTTCATATTTAATTAATATATCAATTTGATACTTAAAGTTTATTAAGGTAGGTATCATATTTATTATTATATCAAGGGTAATGATGTTAGTATATCAAAAAACTATAAATAGGTGTTGATGAAATGGATAAGTATGACTGTCGTAAATCTTACTGATGTTTTAACTAATGCACTTAAACCACACAAGGAAACTCTTGAAGGTTGGAGTGTTGAAGATATTGGACTTTTGTTTATGGGTTTTGGAAATATTTCAATTTATCCTAATGATACATCAGATTTTGATAATGATGCTGATTTGGGAGGCACTTTTGTTGAAAACTCAAATGCTATTGTTCAAGCACTCAAGAATGTTGGAATTGATATTTCTGAAAATGAGTGGGATGCTTCTGATGTATATTGGTTGATTCAATCATATTCTGGCGACATTAGAAACGATTTGATTTCTATTATTAATGATGCAGGATATTCCTGTTATAGTTGGTTTGATGCCGAAGAAGAAAACTTTGACGCTGAAACGCTATCTGGTTGGGAGCCTTCAACTCCTAATTTAAATTAAGGGGTTGTAGTTTAATTTGGAAGAACGCTTGGTTTGCAACCAAGAGGCTAAGGGTTCAAATCCCTTCAACTCCACTTATTTTCAACTAAGAGGGTTTTTAACATTTTTATCTCCAAGACACCATCTTAGAGTTTTTACTACTCCTTGCAAGGCTTTATAATTTCTCGCATGAAACATTTTCCTTTTTTTATCATCTTTGTGAGTGTTAAGATATTCCGTATAGTGGTGATTCATAACTACTTCTGCCCGTTTCAACATATTTTCAATATCTTCCCAATCTCTATTATATGAAAAGTGTTCTGAATCGGAATGGTCTGACAATTCTTTAGCCATATTCTTTCGGTATTTTTTTACCTATATAAATGTTAAGTAGTAAGACACACATAGATAGATTATGAGAGTCGTAGTTGATAGTTACGAAGGTAAAAAACTCGCAGAAAAAATGGATGCGGAATTACAACCTTTAAAAGAAGGAGATATACACATCATAGGTTCTGAAAAAACCATTGTGATTGAAAGAAAAACATGGAATGATGCATATACTTCATGGCAGACAAAAAGATTAGAAAATCAAGTATCAAATATGGTTGAGAAACATGATGATTGTATTTTATTAATTGAAGGAAGATTACAAAATAGCAGATTGTGGAGGCAAAGAAAATATGCATTAGTTAGAATGCTTCAAAGATTTCTAAATAGGATGAGTGCAGAAGTTTTACCTGTCGTATATACGGATAGTAAAAATGATACGATTGATTATGTTGAATCATTAAAAACAAGATTGGAGAGTGGTGATTATAAAACTATGGTTAGAAAAACCGTTGTTTTGAAATCTTCAAGAAATATTTACCATAATATTATGAGTTTAATACCGGGGATTACAATTGAAAGGTCAAAAAAATTATATGACCATTTTAACAATCTTTCTGATTTTGTTAATAATTTTGAAACGGCAAAAGAAACTGATGATAGTAAAAGATGGCACACTCAATGTGATAAAATTAAAAAGGTGATTGAAACGGAATGGGAAACAACTCCAGATAGGGAAATTATTATTGATAAGGGTGATGTTGATGATTGATACTTGCACAATATTTATTTTATTATTTTGTTTTGGGCTTTCTTATGGTGTAGGTATTGATGAATATTATGAATAAGTTTTAAATAAGTGTGTTTATTATTATTAAATATGGACAAATATAACCCATATAGTTATTTTAAAAATTATCAGCCATTTATGCCCTTTTCTTCAAAAGAAAAAGATTATTTTAATGATATTATTTCAAGTATTTTAAATCCTAAGTCATTTGAAAAAAGAATTGAGAATAAAGAATGTGTTAAGGCTACTGTAAGAAAGGGAAATAAAGTTTATAGTGTTGTTATAAAGGACATTACTCCCGAAAAAGAAGATATTGAAATAACATTTGAAGATGATACTCCCTATCATCCAGACTATACCGAGTGATTAAGGTTATATAGGTGTTATTCATTGTTTAGAGTATGGGAGTTTATTTAAACATAGATTGTAATTTGATTAAAGAAGTAGTAAAAGCGGTTGAGAACACAAACGATGATGCAGTTTTTGTGTTTGATAATTCTGGTTTTTTTATTAGAGTATCAGATATTTATAAATACAAGGTTCTTGAAATTAAAATATCATCCGACGATATTTTAGAATATGAGTGTTCTAAGCCTGTTGAATTAGGAGTAGTTATCAATAGGTTGAAAGACATTACTAAAACTATGAGGAAGGGTGATTTCTTAATTATGAAGTATGAAGATGATTCTGATTATTTGCAATTAGTTTCAAGTGGATTGAAACGGTCTATTAAATTAATTGACTTAAATCATATTAGTAGGATTCCTAATTTAGATTTACACTACAAATACAGGGCAATCATTGACCACAAAACTTTTAATAGTTTTATCAAGGCTTGTGGTAAGGCATTATCTTTTAAAATTATATCTAAAGAAAAGGATTTGATTATGGTTTGTGAAACTGATGAAGGACTTATTGAAGTGCCTTGGGCTGATACTGTTAAATCTTTGACCGATGAAGATAATTACGAATCCGATACTACTTTTGCATTAGCCGAAGTTGCTAAAGCAGTATCAACTTCTAAAGGTTTAGTTTCTGTTGAAGGAACACAAGATAAAGTGGTTTGTTTTTCATGGGATTTGGCAAATAAATCTAAAATTAGAGCCATGATTGCTCCAAAGGTGTGATATTATGAGGACAAAACCTACTAATTTTGAGGCGGCAAAAAATGTTATTGCTATTGGCGAAGAAGTTACTGCTGAACAAATCATAGAAAGAATGATGGATATGGGAAGAAGAGAAATCCCAACTAAGAAAAGTATTGCCGTAAAATTTAGGTCTGACAAATCTTTTATTGTAAAAAAGGAAGGAAGAGGACCTACTATCTTTAAACGAATATATTAAATACTTTTATATATCAAGAGGTAAAGTTTAAAACATGGTCAAAGTTGTTTGGGAAAAAGTCGTGGAATACGATATGCCCGAAGATAATTTTGAATCAGTTGAAGATTGGCATAAATCCGTTGTATCAAGAATCAATAATTTACCTGCTATGGCGGGTTCAAAGTGGAAAGGAAATTTAGGGCAAAGAGAAAAGGATGCTCTTAGACCTGCTTTAAAAAGCAGATTTGATAATAGAAAAGAAAACAACCCTACTACTTTGGCAGGTGGTGGAAAGGCACTAAAGAATTTCATTGGAGAATATAAAATTACACTCGTTTCTCCAAAATCGGTTCAAAATCAAATGAATACATACTATGAAATGTTAGACATTTTAAATTCAGACAAAAAGGTAACAACTACCCCTCCATTCATAACGATTGAACAAGAAAAAGGAGATGTTGATGATGCTATTGAAAGAGCATTACATTATGTCTTATATACAAGAGAAAAATCTGTTTCTCCTAAAAAGATTGTAGGGATTGCTATGGGTTTTATTTCGCCCAGATATGAAAATCTAAAATCCGAAATGAAAAATATTCCTAAAAAACTTGTTCCAAGATACATACAACTCCTAAAAGATTATGAATCGGTGGAAGGTGAAGATTTAAAGAAAAAGGTTTTAAAGAAATATTCCGATATTGAAAAATATACACAATCTGGACCTCAAACACTTTCAGAACCTTTTGAGTTTTACTTAGTTGGCCAAAATATACCAATTACTCATTTTGGATTTGTTATTGATGATGAGCCTTATGAAATTGAATTGGAAAAGGCTATCCGATTAATTAGGCACGATAAAGCGGCAATTGCACGATTGCACGAAATTAAGCCCGGAGGACCTAAGCACCCTCCCGATGAAGGTGGTAAGTATTATTTCGCCATATCCAATGACCCTGTAATTAATATTACGAAATCAACAACACGGTATTGGGAACAAGGAAGTTGTGAAAGGGCTTGGACTGTTGGAGGTCATATGCATCAAGGAGTTTATGATGATATTAAGATGGGCAACCCTACACTAATGGTTATTGCAGGTCATCAACCCCCCGTAGGTTGGCCAGATAGCCAAAATACTAATATGCCTTCAAACCCCCCTAAAGAGGGTGAGTTATTAGGGCGACTCACAATGAGATGGGGTTGGCGAGAAGGAATTCCTGCCAATGGTATTGGTATTGGACCCGATTCATCTATTTATGGTATGAGGGGTCAAAATAACTTAAAGGGTGTGACTAACAATATCATTTTGGCTCTAATGCAAATTGCAAGGGCTAATCAATTGTCTGATTATGAAAGGCTTGGTTTTAAATCTCCCTGTTCTAAAACAGGTGCAAATTATAGTTATGGAGGTTCAGCAGATGCGGGCAATATGAGAGGGGGTAATTTAACTTATCAAGGAAAAGGTAAGTTAAAAGAAGGAGTTGAAATTAACTTTGATTTGGAAGCGGCTCAAGCAGAAGGTATTCAATATGGTGCATTAAATAGAGTTTCAAGACCTAACATTGATATTTCCATTAGGAGAATTCTTTCATTGAACAATGGTATTTGGGCTATTGAGGGTGGGGAAGAATGTATTGCTCGGTTGATTATGGCTAAAGACCAACAATTACATTTGAATCTTGCAGGAAATGTAAATGCTCACCCAGAAGCCTTAATGCTACTTGCCCAAACTATGTATGAAACCTTCCCAGATTTAACAAAATCATATCTTCAAGCAAACACGATTGATAAAATTATTCTTTCTAACCCTAATTGCACTCCAGAAATTATTGATTGGATTAAAAAGAATCATCAAGGATATGTTGTTAGCGCAGGTTCTATTGTCCGAAGAAACAAAAGAGTCCCAAATGATGCAAAAATTACACCTTTTGAAATAACTAATTTTGGTTTTGGACAAACACAAATGCAATCATTTTATAGAAATATTATGACCTCACCTAAATCATATACAGGGGGATATATGCCTTCTTCTTTAATTTTAAATTCATTAACTACTGCCAACATAGATAAGATTTTAAAAACTCTTAACAAAGTTAAATATAACTCTCCAATGGTATTGGGATATATGACTTTTGAAAGGACAAACGATTCCAGAAATGAAGGTAAAAAATATCTTGAACAACTTGAAAGTCCAGATATATGCCCTCTTGCGACATTAGTAATGCCAAGCCCTTTTAACTCTTCAACTATCCCTCAAAAAGAAAAATTCGCTATTAGGATGCAAAAGTTTTACTATGCACATCTCTATGAAACAATTGTTTTGATGCATTTGTTGTGCGCTCCTAATTTATCAAATAAACAATATTGTGATATTATTAAGAGAATTAGAGAGGGATTATTAGAAACCAGAAAATTTGCAGAAATTAACGAGGCTTATAAAAAGCAAACTAATACTGCTATCTCAAATAAATTAAGTGATGTAATCTCACGAACAAGGAGATTATCAATTGCATTGTTTAACTTTGCACTTGCATTATATGTTACGCCATTTAACAATGCATCTGATTGGGGTTATGATTCTATTGCAAATAATAAGTCCTTTAAACGACCATTTTTAGATAATGCTTTTTGGGCTGACTCTAATCCAACATTGAAAGAAGGTCTTTTTAGTGGAGCATTGGGTAATAAAGCATTCACACTAAAACTTAAAAGCATTCCATTTACCTTTAAACTACCTAATGATGATTTAATATTGTGTAAGGACTCAAAACAATCTGTTAATTCTGCAAAATTAATCTTTGAATTAGTAAGAGATATTTTACCAAAGGCTACTCTTATGACGACTACAAATTATGATAGGTATGAATCTCCGTATGAATTCTTATTAGGTTTAACACAAACAAAAGAAGTTTATATGGCTTTGTGGAAATCAAGGAATAAATTACAAATTCCAATTCAAGCATTTGGTTATTCTTGTTTAAAGCCCGACTTCTTGCAAATAGGATATGATAAAAAGAATCCCATATACAATACATTTTACAATCAAACAATGTTTGATGCAATTATGAAAGAATATGGAAAAGATGCATTTGTTAAAGAACACATTCTTGAATATGCTCTTTCTCCCGCCCTATTAACAAGATTAGCCAAAGATGGTGAAGGGACTAAACCGATATTTGCAGGATATGGCACTCTTCCAATTAAGAAAAGAGGCTCAAACATACGGTTGCTTCAAGTTGAAAAAACAGACCCGATAACAAAGCAATATCTCAAGTCCAATATGGACAAGATGGAAGACCCTGTTTTCTTCTTAAATCATTCTAATGCAATTAAATCCCGAATTCTTCCAGAAATGAATGCGGAAGAAGCACAAAAAATTGCTGATGAATATTTACATTATACTTTTAATGCTTGTTTAGGAAATCTATATTCTGGAACAAAAGAAAATTCAAGAAGTATATCTAACTTTACTAAGGCAAAAACAATTAAAGACCTTTACGCACAAACTGATTACTCTTTCGCATTTAAAAAATTGTCTGGAGCATTACTTGGTAAATTGTTTGAGGGGCAAATTTCTGATGAATTACAAAAATTCTTTTTAGCAGAAATTTATGCTATTGCAGATATGTATGATTTAGAAGTTGAAAATCAAGAAGTGATTTTGGATGATTTTATGGAGGATTATTTCTTAACAAATCCAAACTCCAGCATGAGTGAATATGTTTATATGAAATGTTATAGTGAAGGTAAATATCTCCACACCCTTGCAAAACACAAAGATACTCCTATTGAAATAATTACTGAATTGTTTGCAGATTATCCTGTTGAAGTATTACAAAATCCTAAATTGCCTAAGAGAGTTTTCAACAGATTGTTCAAGGCTACTGAAACAATTCTCAAAGCCCCTATCGGAGAAGATAAGTTTAGATTAAAAACAAGCCTTACTTCTGCAAATGTTAAACAAAAGAATGATGCATATAAAAATCAAAACACTTTATCTATGTTGTTAAGAAGTGATAGAAAAGGCGTAAATAAAAGAGCCGATGTAAGGAGATTTATTGAATCTTTCCCATACATTCAGTATTGGAGAGGTGGAAATGAAAAGAAAGGTGTATTTAACACTATTGAAAGACAAAATATTTACACGGAAGGAATTGCAGATGAAATTATTATGCCCGATTCCCCTGCATTTTGGATTATTGCATTAGATGATGTTGAAAGAGAATATCAATACGAAGAATATAAAGATGAAGAACCATTCACAATTAAAGGTGCAAGATTCCACTATGTTGAATCAATTGAAGAAACCGCAGGTGGATATTCGGTTACTGCTACAACTTGGGCAAATTGTCCAAGTGCATTCCCATTAGCCTTTGAAAATGAAACTAAACAAAATTATACATCAACAAAAACATTCAACAAAGATGAAATTCATCAATTGTTTTATAAAAAGAAAGAAAACAAAGAAGGAGAGCCAAGATGGGAAGTTGATATGTTGTTCGTTCTTGAAGATTCCGAGTTTGAAAAATTAGCAAATCAAGCAGAATATCCCGATTGGAGATATACTTGGTCGCAAGATAAATCCCATCAATTGATGCAAGCATTTATTGAAAGAAGTGATGGAAAATCTATTTTGAATAAAATTAATGAAATGACGGAAGAGGGTAAATATATAGTTAAAGGAAAGCCGAATGATGCAGGTGTTTCAAAACAAATGGCTACTTATGGAATATCCGATATTATTATTAATTTAGCAGTAGGTGTAA
>Ga0315315_10000886_pt1 | contig 26803 bp, 20 predicted proteins | sample M140m3416metaG_FD_203699 | JGI IMG/M metagenome (GOLD analysis project Ga0315315, IMG submission 203699) | Ammonia-oxidizing marine archaeal communities from Monterey Bay, California, United States - M1 40m 3416 | ecosystem: Environmental > Aquatic > Marine > Intertidal zone | place: USA... | reverse complement strand
ATCAATTGAACTTATCACTAGCATTAAGTTTAGTTGCAGCTATTTCCTTATATTTCTATGCAAACAATGGTTCAGCAATCATTTATATGTCTGCATTTGTTGGCTTTTTATTGTTAATTAGATATTTAATTTTATTAGTTTTTAACACTTTTCAGAAAAAACATATCAATATTCCCAGCATGCTTGCTCATATGGGTTTAGGTATGTTGATTTTATCTGTATCAGCTAATTCTATTTTTAGCTCAGAGAGAGTTTTTAATATGTATCCTAATGATATAAAAACTTATAGAAACATATCTATATCTTTTAATGATCTTCAGTTAATAAATAACTCTAATCACGATTCCATCAGAGCTGTTTTTAAAGTTGTTGATTCAAATGGTAAAAGTTCTTTACTTTACCCTGAGAAAAGAAAGTATTTTGTAAGAGGGCAAATCACCTCTGAAACTGCTATAAAAGTAACTCCACTAAAAGATATCTATATAACCATTGGGGATCAGCTTGATAATAAAAGCTGGGTAGTTAATGTTCAGCTGAATTACTTTATTAGGTATGTTTGGCTTTCTGCAATAATGATGGCACTTTCTGGATTAATAATTGTCATTAGTTCGTATAGGTCTAAACCATGAAGCAAATCCTTAAAATTCTTGTGTTTATAGTTCCTATTTGTATATTTGCATTTTTTTATACTTACTTGTCAAAAGACAATTCATATCCTGGGGCGGATTACAGAGTTTTCGAAATACCATCTTTTGCTCTTACTGAGTTATATACAGAAACCGAGCTTTCGAATGAAGACTTGTCTGGCAACTTCCTTATAAATGTTTGGGCTAGCTGGTGTATTACATGCAGGGTTGAGCATGGATTTCTTGAAAAATTATCTAACAATGGTGTTCGTATCATTGGGTTAAATTATAAAGATGACAGAATTGATGCTGTTGATTGGCTAAAAAAATATAGAGATCCTTATGAGTTAATAATACATGACCTCAATGGAAGTTTGGCTTTAGATATGGGGGTTACTGGCGCGCCTGAAACTTTTTTAATTTCAAATGGAAAAGTTATTGCTCATTACAGGGGAGAGGTTAATCAGATGATATGGGAAGACGTATTCATAGAGACTATTAAAGATAGTGAGATCATCCTATGATAAAAGTTGCACTATATTTCTTATTCATTTTTAGCACTTTCCTATATTCAGAGACTTATTACGAGTTTGATGATGTTGAAAATGAAGCCCGCTTTTATAATTTAATAAAAGAAATTAGATGTCCAAAATGCACTAGTGGCTCATTAGCAAGCTCAAATGCCCCAGTTTCAGAGGATTTAAAAAAAGTTATCTCTCAAATGATTGTTGAGGGCAAATCAGATGCCGAGATTAAAAATTATATATCCGATCGTTTTGGAAAAGATACTTTATATGATACGCCTGTAGAGCCAAATACGTATGTTTTGTGGTATTCACCTTTTATATTCTTAACATTTTGCTTAATAATATTTTTTATTAGAGAGAGGGCAAAATGATCCTTTATATTGCTTTAGCTCTTTTTGCCTTTATACCTTTTGGTGCATATATACTTCATCAAAAAACAAAAAATAAAGGACTCGTTCTTGGAATCTCTTTTATTTATTTGCTTTTAAGCCTCTTTATTTTTTTGAATGATAGCTTTAAGTACAATAAATATTCTTTAAAAGAAACTAATAAATTAATAATAGCTTTAATAGATGAAGATGAGACTATTAATACATCCACATATTTAAAGTTAGGGGATTCTGCAAAACCATGGATACAGTCATATCTTCTTGATGCTCTCGATAAGGGACATTTCACTAGTGCTGAGAGTTTAATATCGATAGCTGAGGGTTTGTATATTGAGCCAGATGAAAAATTAATTTTTTATTCTATGTATACTCTGTTGAGAGACACAAGATTCCCAGAATTTGCATCTGCAGCTATTGAAATAGAGTCCTCTAATCCAGAAAACTGTCTTGATAATTCAGTAGATATTGTATTAGAAATTGTTAATGGGCCTGGAGTTCCCATAGGTAAGAAGAACTTAAACAATACAAACATATTTTCAATTTCAAATAATGATTCATTGATCCCAGGTTTTGATATAGCCTCAGCTCTCCTGAATAATGAATCCATTGAAATATTTATAAACCTTAATTGTATAAATTCTGATCAAACCTATAGCTTTAATTCAATATTTATTTTTGATCCTAATACCCCTTTAAATACCTATAAAATTAACCAAAATCAATGGTCTAAAAGTTAACAATAGTTTAATATAAGAAGTTGTTAACAACTTATAAAAATGCAGCTTAAACACATTAAACTAGCGGGTTTCAAGAGTTTTGTAGATCCTACAAAAATTGCTTTCCCTACCAATTTAGTTGGTGTTGTTGGTCCAAATGGCTGCGGCAAATCTAATGTTATCGATGCTGTTAGATGGGTGCTTGGAGAGCTGTCTGCTAAGAACCTTCGTGGCGAGTCTATGGTAGATGTAATTTTTAATGGAACTGACTCTAGAAAACCATCAGGCCAATGCAGCATAGAACTGCTTTTTGATAATGCTGCTGGGAAAATTGGCGGCGAATACGCCTCTTTCAATGAGATCTCAATTAAAAGAGTGATGACAAGAGACGCTCAATCGAATTATTTTATCAATAATACAAAATGTCGTAGAAAAGATGTTCAAGATATTTTTCTGGGCACCGGTCTTGGCCCAAACTCTTATGCAATCATTGAGCAAGGGATGGTTAGCAAGCTAGTGAGTGCAAAACCTGAAGAGTTAAGGACACACATAGAAGAAGCCGCAGGTGTATCAAAATATAGGGAAAGAAGAAGAGAAACTGAGTCCCGTATAAAGAAAACAAAAGAAAATCTTTCTAGGGTCAAAGACATCAGAGATGAAATCTCTAGACTTATAAGGCGACTAGAGAATCAAGCAAATGCTGCTGAAAAATATAATAAGCTGAAGAAAGATGAGGCTGAGAATAAATTTGACACCGCAATCCTTCTTTCATTGGAAGCAAAAGATAGCAGAGATAAATTTCAAAAAGAACTTGATGCTTTAAAAAGAGATCTTCTAATTAAAGAAGCTGAAGCAGAAACCAAACAATCTCAAATAGATGAGTTTAGAACTCAAAATGAGTCAGTAGTTAATGCTTATGAAAATGCTCAAAAAAACTTCTACTCAATTGGTGCTGAAATAGCTAAATTAGAAGCAAACTTAAAAAATATTAATAGGGATGAAGTAAATAATAAATCTAATCTTGAAAAAGCGATTTTTGGTTTTGATGAGGCAACAAAAAAACAAGCAGCCTTTAAAGACCTTAGCCCTAAAGAAAAAGAATTAAAACTCAATATAGCTACCATTAAAGCATTTGAAGCCATGAAGAGTCGAGATAAGATAAATCTAAAACTGGAACCTCTTGTTAGCAATAAATCTACAATACAACTAAAGATTGATTCTCTTGACTCAGCTATAAACCAGATTTATGAAAAAAATTCTTCTCTTCCAGATAAATTAGAGAAAGCTCAAAAAAATGTCTTTGCACTTGAAGCCTCTATTAATAGCCTTAAAAGCAACCAAAATATACTATCCTCTTCAAAAGAAAAAACTAAGATAGATCTTGAAAATGCTAAAGCAAATTATGAAGAAGCAAAAAGAAAAGAAGAGAGCATGGAAAATCTAAGTCCAAAAGAAAAAGCAATAGCTGTTCTCGATAATATTATTAAATCTCTATCTGAAAACAATATTAATATTGGAAACCTTCAAGAAAGAGCTAAAGAGCTTAAAAACCTCTTAAAAGATATTCTTCAGATTGCATCTGCCCAATCAAAGTCGCTAACTGATGAGCTGCTAAAAAGACAAGATGAGCTTAATGCTCAATTAATAACTATTGAAGATGATATAAATAATACAACCTTAAAATTGGATGAATATGAATCTAATTTAAATATAGCTGCTAAAAAGTTAGAAGAATTTAAAGATTTAAGAAACAAAGTTGATAATGAAATCAGCGAAGCAGAAGAACAAAAATCTTCAGTTGTTCATGAGTTTAGATCGCTAACTGATCAGATAAATCAATTTAATTTAGAATTAAGAACATACGAAATAAACTTAGAAAATGCTCTTAGCAGCCTTTCAAGAGCAGGCGTTAGCATATCTGATATGAATCCTGGTGATTTTGAGGGCATGGACCTTGACTTATTAGAGAATACATTAGATGAAGTCCAAGAAAATATTTCTAAACTTGGAAATGTAAATTTCACTTCACCAGAAGAATATAAAAATAGGCAGATTGAGCTTGAAAAGTTAATTGAAGATGGAATAAATGAAAAAGCATCAACAGAATCTGCTATGTCAGAGCTTGTCCAGAAAAGCTCCCAAGCTGAATCAGTCTTAGTTGAGATTAGAAAAAAACAATCACACTTTAACGAAAACCTTCGAGAGCTTGAAACTAAAAAACAATACGCTGAGTTAGATGTTAAAAAGCTTGTAGAAAAAATCACTGATACTAGATTAGAGCTCAAGACATATGAAATAAATTTAGATAATGCCAACAAACAAATTCAAGACTCAGGAATTGAAATGGGAGATATTGATCTCGATAAATATAAAGAAATGGATATCAATAATCTCCAAGATGAATTGGCTAAAATACAATCAAAAATTATTAGACTTGGGGCTATAAATTTAGCAGCCCCTGACGAAATAGCTGAAGAATCTAAAAGGAAAGAGGAGCTAGATATACAATATGATGACCTCACCCAAGCCTTAGACAAGCTTTCATCAGCAATAAAAACTATCGATAACGAGACCAAGTCAATGTTTAAGGATAGTTTTGATTCTGTTAATGCTCGCATAAAAGAAGTATTCCCTAAACTATTTGGAGGAGGGTTTGCTGAACTTACTTTGACTGATGATGATCCTTTAAATGCTGGTGTGGTGTTAATGGCTAGGCCGCCCGGCAAGAAAAACTCTTCAATTTCTCAACTATCAGGTGGAGAGAAGGCTCTAACAGCATTATCTTTAGTTTTTTCTATATTTGAGCTTAACCCAGCCCCATTTTGTTTGCTTGATGAGGTAGATGCACCTTTAGATGATTTGAATACTATGAGATTTATAAATATGGTAGAGGAAATGTCAAAAGAAGTGCAATTTATATTTATTACTCATAACAAAGTTTCCATGGAGAAGAGTGATCATTTAATGGGTGTTACCATGCAAGAGCCTGGAGTGTCTAGATTGGTTTCAGTTGATATGAAAGAAGCCTTAGAATTTGTAGAAACCTAACATGCAAAGCAATTTTGAAATATATTTAATAGGCTTATCTGTATTAGTCTTTTTAATCTTTGTTTTTATTTTGATAAAAAAAATCTCTTCAAATGGTGAGCTTAAAGTAAAAATTGAGCCTGTTATAGATGACATTAATTTTGATAATGATGTTGATATGAATGCTAAATCTCAGAAATCTTTTGATTTTGAAGCTCCTGCCCCCGATGAAGAAAATGATAATGAAGAGCTAGCAATATTAAATCTTATTTCAATGGATAAAACGAACTTTGATATTGAGCAGCTGTTTGCATTTATGGCTAATTGCAATGCTCAAGTTAGACATGGATTTTTTATCCTTAAAAATACCGAAGGTACAGAGCTTTTTAGAGTTGCTAATGCCCTTAGTCCAGGAACATTTGATGATGCCACTAATACATTTGCGGTTGTTATTGCAACAAATTTATCAAAAGCTGATGATCCTTTGAGTACATTTAGAGAGATGTTAAATTTTGCATATAGTTTTTCTGAAAAATTTTATGCAAACATATGTGATGAAGAGAGATTGCCTATAACGAAGCAAATGATTTCTCACATTGAATCAAAAGCTCAGGAAATCATGAGACTTAAACAGCTAAAGACATTAGGTTAGGTGAAATATTGAGCATAGAGGACTATGAAAAGTTAAAAAATATAATTAGATCTCATGATTATAACTATTACGTATTAGATGATCCCGAAATAACAGATATAGAATACGATAACCTTTTTCGATCTCTAATAGAGTTTGAAAATAAAAATCCATCACTCATTACACCAGACTCACCAACTCAGAGAGTGGGCATTACCCCATCATCTGGTTTTACAACTTATAGACACAAGAAGCAGATGCTCTCTTTATCGAATGTTTTTTCAAAAGATGAGTTAGATGAGTTTTTTACCAGATTAAAAAAGAGACTTCCTGATGTTAATGGGTTTGATATTTTGTGTGAGCCCAAAATGGATGGAGCTGCAGTTTCATTAATTTATAAGAACGGAATTCTATTCAAAGGTGTTACTAGGGGAGATGGTTCTGTTGGTGAGGACATAACCTCAAATATTAAAACCATTAAGTCTATTCCTCAAAAAATTTTATTAACGAATAAACTAGCTACCCCAAATTATTTAGAAATAAGAGGCGAAGTTTTCATCTCAAAGAATGATTTCATAAAGTTAAATAAAAATGCAATTAAAAACGATGAAAAGACTTTTGCTAATCCAAGAAATGCTGCTGCAGGATCATTAAGACAATTAGATCCATCCATAACATCAAAAAGACCATTGTCATTTATTGCTCATGGCTTTGGAGAATGCGATGGAATAAGCTTTGAGGGATTGGATGACTTTTTTAATAAAATAAGTCTTCTTGGTTTGCCAGTTAATAAATTAAATCGATTGGTGCAAAATGCAAAGGGATGTATGGATTATTATGAAGAAATTTTAAATAATAGAGAAATTATTCCTTATGATATTGATGGGGTTGTTTATAAATTAAATTCTTTTGATTATCAGCATAGAGTTGGAGAGATTTCTAGATCTCCAAGATGGGCAATAGCTCATAAGTTTCCTGCAGAAGAGGCATCAACAGTAATTGAGGACATACAATTTCAAGTTGGTAGGACAGGCACCCTCACTCCAGTTGCTAAATTAAAACCAGTTTTAGTTGGTGGAGTTACAGTTAGTAACTGTACATTGCACAATATTGATGAACTTGAGAGGTTAGATCCTAGGACTGGAGATACGGTTATTATTAGAAGAGCTGGTGATGTTATACCTCAGATAGTTAAGGTTGTTACATCTAATCGTGCTAATGATAAAAAAGTTACAATACCAAAGAAATGTCCAACTTGTAATTCTGATGTTGTGCAACTTAATGCTTCTGATTGGAGTATTTATGATATAAAAAACTCTAAAAAAATAAAAAATTTTGGCAGCAAGATAGAAGCAGAATATTACTTAATATCTAATGATAGGGAAAACCTTGCATTAAAAGAAATCAAGAACAAGGCAGCATTCATTAAGTGCTCTTCTAACTATAGCTGTCCAGATATCTTAAAAGGCAATCTTATTCATTTTGTTTCAAGAAAAGCTTTTGATATAGAGGGTTTAGGTCAAGAAATTATCAATACCTTAATAAATGAAGGTTACATAAAGGACCAAGCTGATATATTTAAACTTCATACTCATAAAAGTGAACTTGAAATGATGAATGGTTTTGGCGAGAAATCAATTAACAATCTACTCGATGCGATTGATAAATCCAGAAGCATTGATTTGTCTAAATTAATTTACTCACTTGGAATTCCTGAAGTCGGAGAGGCAACATCAAGAAACCTAGCTTTTAGTTTTTTAACATTTAGAGCTATTAAGAGCGCATCATTTGAAGAATTGATTGCAATTGAAGACATCGGATCGAAAGTTGCCGCAAATATAATAACTTTCTTTAAAAGCGAAGATATGAATCATATTATAGATAAACTTCTTCCAGAGTTATCTATAAACAAACTAGATGATCTATCAAATGCAGAATTGCCCTTAAAAGACATCTCAATAGTTCTTACAGGAAAATTAGCAATGCTCTCAAGAGATGAAATGAAAGAAAATTTAATATCTATGGGGGCCAAGGTATCCTCAAGTGTGTCTAAAAATACTAATCTTGTAATTGCGGGTGATAAAGCTGGATCTAAGTTGAAAAAGGCTAATGAGTTGGGTATAAATGTAATAACTGAAGAGGAGTACTCAGATTTTTTAAATGAACCAAAAAAATATATTTAAATTAATAATCACACTTTTTGTTATTTCATCTTGTGCATCGTCGCCTCCTCAAAATCCTGATAATATTTGTTTGATTTTTGAAGAAAAAAGAAGTTGGTATAAAGCAGCAATTCAAACTCAAAAAAGATGGAAACTTCCGCCACATGTATTAATGGCGGTGGTATATCAAGAATCAAGTTTTGATTCTAATGCAAAGCCTGAAAGAGAAAAATTGTTAGGTTTTATTCCATGGAAAAGACCATCTAGTGCAAAAGGCTATTCACAAGCTTTAACTAATACATGGGATGACTATAAAGACGAGACTGGAAACTCAAGGGCTAGCAGAAAGAGCTTTAAAGACTCTGCTGATTTTATTGGTTGGTATGCAAGTAAGGGATATTACCAAGGTTTTGATAAGAATGATGCAAGATCATTTTATCTTGCCTATCATGAAGGTTATGGCGGATTTAAAAAGAAAACATACAGAAAAAAACAATGGTTAATAAAAGTAGCTGACAGGGTCCAGCTTCGTTCAGGAAGATATGAATCTCAGTATTGGAAATGCTCTAAAGAATTAAAGAAAAAAAGATTTTTCCTTTTTGGCTAGATTTCTTTTATCTCAAAGTTAAGAGCATTAAATTCATCAATAAACGATTTACCACCAATAGCAGACTTAGCTCCATTATTTAATAGATACTTTTCAGCCACTTTTTTAAGATCAGACAATTTACATTCAATTACATTAGATCGAAATTTTAATCTTTGCTCTATAGTCCTATTATCTAATCTATTTAAAAAATCATCTTTTGTTTCACCGCTTGGCGAAAGGGGCTTATCTATGCTAGAAACAACCCCAAGAATTCCTTCTTCAAGTTGAGATTCACTAATATTATTTAAAGCCCACTCTCGTGATTTTTTAAATTCTTTAAATGTTTCAATGCATTTTGGATCCCTGTATGAATAGAATCTAAATATTCCTGAATGAAGATCTTGGCTAGCTCCGGCACCATAAGCGCCTCCTTTTTCTCTTATAGCTGAGTGCAAATAGCCATTCCTTAAAACAGTAGAGAGGACTAATAAAGCTGCAGCATCTTCATGATGCCACTTAACGGTACTAAAGGCTTCTGAGCAAAAACAGACTTGTGATCCAGTAACCCATGCAATTGGATTGCTTTGATTAGAGTTTAAATCCTGATCAAACCAATCAGCTGACTTAAGGTAATTATTTTTTAGATTAAGAGTGTTTGTATCAAGTGAACTTGCAAGATAAGAAATAGAAGGGGATTCAGCAACCTTCTTATGCATTGATTCAAGCATATTAGAAAAAATATTAAGATTATTATTTTCACCTATATGTTTAGAAATATTATTTAAATTAGAAATAAATCTAACACCCGACATCATATCTATTGTTGATGCATAATCGTTTAGTTGTGATGCTGCATTTCCCATGGCAAGCATATGACCATTCTGAATGATTGATCTATCATTTGAAGATGAAGTAAATTCTATTAATTCTTTAATTCTTTTATTTTCAGAAAAGATTGCATCTTCAACTGTTTCAAGAATCAAATCTTGCATTAATGCTGCATTTTTTTCTAAAGATTTTGCACTTATCTTAAGACCTAATTTAAAAGAATCAGCATTCGATCCTGGTAAGAAAATAGTGGATGCATTTAGCCCCCCAGTTATTGAGGATTGATACTTTTGAACTTCTTCATAGTCTCTATTTCCAACTCCTAGGTTGGTTATAAAGTTTGCATATAGATTCACATTACTTAATTCTTCTATAGTTAGATTATTAATTGGATATATCATTGAGTGATAGACAAGACCATTAGTACCAGTTTTGTATATGTAATTCTTAGTTGATTTATCTGTTATTGATGCAGGTTCAGCATAAATACGTTCTTTTGGAATATCTGATATTCCCACCTTAGGAAGGATCTCGGGATTGTCTTCAGACTCTTGTCTCGATTTAAGTCTTTTTGCAAGAGAACTAATTTGCTCCTTTTCATTTTCAGATAGACTTTCTGCTTTTTCCTTAAGCTCTTCTTTAAGCAATTGCTCATTTCTTTTATTTAAATCACCATCAGGAATAAGAGAAAATAGAAGTCTATGGTCGTTATTTAAAAGCCTGTTTTGAATTAAATTTTCAATATATCTATCTGTTTTGAGGTTTTTTTTCAGAAGATTAAAACTATTATCAAGATCAAGTATCTGCAATGGATCGTCTCTATGTATACATGCAGGCAAGCAAGAGAGCATTAACTGCAAACCAAATGGCATTCCGTTGCCACCAATCTCTCTCTGTGAAATCTCCAATTGATGAATTGATGAATTTATCAGATCTTCATCAACACCATCCTTAACTAGATCTTCAAGACAGTTGATGATTAAATTTTCAACATCTTTTTCTTGATTACTGCTAACACCCTCAAGACCTGCAGCAAATACTAATTCCTTTTGATCCGAATCAAGACCTGTTAAGGGCGATAAAGATCTACCAAGACTGGTATTTTCTAGGACTTTTCTTAAAGGAGATGCTGAGTTATCAAGCAGTATGGATGAGAGCAAATATGTTTCTAACAGCTCTTGTGGTTTATGGCTTTCTCCTAGCAACCATGACAAAACGACATGGTGGTTCTCTTCATCACCTGGCTGTGGGTTATAAATCTCACTTGCTATCTTTGGTGATGTAAATCTAGTCTCATTATTAACAGATATTTCTTCTTTTAACGGACTGAATTGAGTTAATACATTTTCTTCAATATAAGATTGAATCTCTTTAGGGTTTAAATTACCAGAAGTCAAAAAAATTGCATTAGAAGGGTGGTAATGTGTTTTATGGAATTCGATTAACTCATCATGAGTAAGTTCAAGAATATCTTCTGGATTGCCTCCGCTATTAAACTGATAGGTTGAAGATGGGTACAAATGTTTTGACATTCCATGCCAGAGCTGACTTGTAACAGAACTCATAGCACCCTTCATTTCATTATATACAACACCTTTTATTTCAATTTCTTCAGAGCCTTCTTTAAATTCAATTCTATGTCCTTCTTGAGCAAAATCTAATTCATGTAAATTTGGAAAAAAAGAAGCATCCAAATACACCGATAATAAATTATCAAAATCTTTTTTATTTTGTGTAGCAAAAGGGTAGGCAGTCCAGTCACTTGATGTGAAAGCATTCATAAATGTATTTAATGACCTTCTTATCATCATAAAAAAAGGATCACGGACAGGATACTTCTTAGAGCCACACAAAGCTGTATGTTCAAGGATATGAGCTACTCCTTTAGAGTTCTCAGGCATAGTTCTAAAAGCAACCATAAAAACTTTCTCATCTGAATTAGAACCAAGATGTATGTGTGGAAAATTAAATTCTGAATGATTATAAATTTCTGCATTAACATCTAGTAAAGATATATATTTTTGATCTTGTAAATTAAACATAATAAAATTAGTTAAATCCTTAAAAAAAATTAAATGAAAAAAATAACACTACTATTAACACTTTTTGTATTGACCAGTTGCAGTCTTAATCCTCAGTCATTTATTGAAGTCGATAGAGTAGAAGCCTTCTCAATTGATAATTATAGCGACTTTTATGTAAAGATAAATGAAACTAGTTTGAGTGCTGAAATCAATCCTATAGCTCTTGAAGGTTTTAGAGATGATCTCAAAAATGCATTGATTGATAGGGGTCTATCTTTCTCAGAGGACTCTAAGTTGATATTTGAAATAAATATAACTTCTAAGGACGAAATAGAAAGCGATAATCTAAATCACTACTATTCTAGATATAATTGGGATAGATATTATCGAGATAACATCAGGACAATATCAAAATTCATTCTTAGGGTTAATCTAAGAGATATCGAATCAAATAATACTGTCTACACTGTTTATGCTGACTGGAGAAAGGGATCACCTAGGTCTCCTGAAAGAGAAGACGGTTCTAGCTCAATTGTAGAAGAAATAATGGCTACCCTTTAAATCGCTTTGGTTGAATAGCTTTCTCAATATCTCCACTAATTGGAAGAAATAAATCTAATATTTTTGAACTAATGTAGTCAGCCAAAAGAGGTGCGAAACTAAGACCTCTTGAAGCAAGGCCTCCAATTATATAAACATTTGGATTATCTAGATTTCCTGCTATTGGAAGTCTATCAGGAGTTGTTGATCTTATCCCACTCCATATTTGTCTTTTTTCGTCTGCAATAAAAGATATAATAGACTTAGATTTATTAATTATTAAATCTTCTAACTCATCATCATTTAGTCTAGTATTCCCCTTTTCATATGATGAACCAATCCAGCTAATTCCATCTTTAATTGGTAAAAAATATCCCGAATGATTAATTGGATAATTAATATTTGCGAGATTCTTTGATTTCAATCCAACAATTCCTCCCCTCATTGAATTAATTTGAGGAAGATATTTATCTAGACTGGAACCAGTGCAAATTATTAAATCATCATATGCGTCATCCAAATAGACATCATTAATTTTTATAAAAACTTTTTTAGATTTAGCTTTATGCTCCTTAAAATTTGAATTAAGGTGAACATTAATATTTTCGTGATTCAAAGCTTGCTGAGATAATTCTTTTGGTGAGAGAGCTCCACCAAACTTACAAAAAACGCCATCATTAGACTGTTCTATTTTATTATTAGAATTTATATCATCTTTACTTATTCGTTCAAAAACATCATCACGTCCAATTCTTAATAATCTTTGCAGCCATTCTTTTCTATGTTCAGAATTTGATAAAAAAAGAATTCCTGTGTTATCAAAAGCATCAAAATTTCTTTTGTAATAATTGAATGCGTAAAAATATGATTGAATAACAAAAAAAGACCTTGCATCATGTCCTAAAGCAAACTTTGGATACATTGATGCAAAAGGGTTGCTTGATGTTCCAGCTGCCAGAGCATTCCCCTTTTCAAAAACATCAACAACACAATTTTTTGATGCAAGTTTATTTGCAAGTATAGAAGCCGACAAACCAGAACCAATTATGGCTATTTTTTTACTTCTAAATTTTTTTTTATTACCTTTTGAATACTCTCCAGATAGCATATGCCTTTTATTAGCAAAACCCTTAGTCTTTTTGATAATAAATCCATTTTTAATAAGATTTCTTTTAACAAAACCTGAAGCTGTGTATGTTCCAAACGTAGTATTCTCATTACTTAAAATACCAACCATCTTAAATACATTGTCATTCCACATATCTTCATTTTTTCTAGGATCAAATCCATCAAAATACCAAGCATCTATTTGATTGGGATTATTAGATAATTTTTTAAGTCCTGTTTGAACATCGTCAATTACAAGTATCAATGATGCATTTAGAGCTTTTATCTCAAATTTATTTACACCCCCAAAAATAACGGGTGTATTTTCTAAAAATAAGTCTATTACCTCACTTAGCTGAGGATAAACTTCTTTAACTTTTTTAATATCATCTAACTTAGGGGCAAACTTATCAAAGCTAATAAAATTTAGTTTCTTTACTCCGTTAGAATCTTCATTATCAATCCATGTTTGAAGAGTAATAAAAAAATTCAACCCAATACCGAATCCAAGTTCCCCAATATTAAATTCATATTTTTTATTGGCTTTCCATCTCTTGACTAAGTTATTAGGACCTAAAAAAACATGATTTGTTTCCTCAATTACATCTTTTTGACAAAAAATATCATTGAATTCATTTGAAAAAGGAAAACCTTCATCCCAATCAACTTTGTTAAATAAAGGTTTTATTGGTTTTTGATTAGAGTTAGACTTTATAGAGTTAACTTGAGACATTTATGAAATTTTTTCCCATTATTATAGTTCTTGCTATTGTAACTTCTTGCTCTAAGGAGGTGAATGATTTATCTAATATCCCTCAATCATCTGATCTTGAAGGCTTAATTAATCACACAAATGAATTTAATAAAGAAATATATACATATAAAACACCTGGAGGGTTGATTCATATTGCTGTTGGTTTTGGGATTGCTAATTCAATAATGATAGAAGGTAAGGATGGCAATGTAATAGTAGATGTTACAGATAGTGTTTCAGAAGCAGAAAAGGTCTATTCACTCTTCAAAAAGAAAAATTCAAATCCAATAAAAGCAATTATTTATACCCACAATCACGGCGATCATACATTTGGAGCTGAATATTTTATTAAATCTCAAGAAGACAAACCTTTAGTAATAGCTCATGAATCTACTGACTATTATGTTCAAAGAATTATGGGGATTATTAACCCAATTATATCTAAAAGAAGCACAAGGATGTTTGGTACATTGTTACCTGATGATCAATTTATTAATGCGGGCATTGGACCCAGCCTAAATGTTTCTGATTCACCAATTGGATATATAGAGCCTGATACAGTTTTTAAAGATGAACTGAAAATAGAAATAGCTGGCATTAACCTAGAACTCTACCACGCTCCAGGTGAAACTAATGATCAAATATTTGTATGGCTTCCAGACCATAAAGCATTGATGCCAGGCGATAATATATACAACACCTTTCCAAATCTTTATACAATCAGAGGAACTACTCACAGAAATGTTATTGGCTGGGTAAAGAGTCTTGATCATATGAGATCTTTTAATCCAGAATATCTGTTTCCAAGCCACACAAAACCGTTAAGCGGTGAAGATGTCATGAGTTCATTAACTATTTATAGAGATGCCATTCAATACGTTCATGATCAAACAATTCGATTAATGAATGAAGGCTATTATCCTGATGAAATTGTTGAGCTAATTGAATTACCTGATGAGTTATCCTCATCTACATTTTTAAGAGAGTTTTATGGAACCATAAGATGGTCTGTGAAAAGTATCTATAGTGGATACCTGGGGTGGTTTAATGGAAATCCAGCTGATCTAGATCCATTATCTAGGAAGGAAAAAGCAATTAGAATATCTAATCTAGCAGGTGGAGATGAAAATTTATTCAATGAGTTAAAGAGGGCTGTTAAGAATGAAGACATGCAATGGGCTTTGCAGCTATCCGAGCACTTAATTAATCTTGAATATAAAATTTCTGAGACAAATAAATTAAAAAGCAAGGCTCTTTTTTACGAAGGCATAAGATCTTCAAACCCTAACAAAAGAAACTATTTTTTAACTGTAGCTATGGAACTTGATCCAGATTTTAAAGGATTTCCAGAGGTCGCAAGAAGTGAATCATTAGTGAATGAAATCAATATTGACACAATCTTTAGTATGTTAAGTGTTAGCCTTGATCCTGATAATATTTTTAGAGATAACTATAAAGCTTGTTTTAGATTTGAAAATGAAAAAGTTCGCAGTATTACAGTAAGAAATTCAATAGCAGAGATTTCAGAAGATCAAAATAATTGTGATTTAATAATTAGAACCTCTGAGAAATCCTTAAAATTATCACTTGCAGGTATCAAAAATCCCATTGGATTAATTGCTGCTGGAGAGATAAAAGTAGAAGGGAGCGAAGTCAATTTTTTAAGATTTTTAAGTTCATTTAAATAATTTAACTTTTTTCATAATTAAGTGTTGACATTCTTAATAAGAGGAGTAATATTAACTTTACCTGCTGAGACCGACTAACAACTAAATGCAGACGGAAGTTAGAGAGAATCAGAAGGAAGAGACCAGAGGGAGAAAAGCGTTTCTAAGAGTCGACGATAAAAAAGAGCTTAGAGACCCACCAAGGAAATAAGAGAAAAATTTCCAAGGAGCTAAAGAAATTCTCACTTTAGACCCCAAAGGAACTCGAACTAAGACAGAGCTAAGCTCTGTTTTTTTTTGCCTGAAGGAAAGTTAGATAAATAGAAATAAAAAGCAATTAAGCAAGAAACTTTATCATCACACCTGCTGCTACTGCAGAACCTATCACGCCCGCAATATTTGGACCCATTGCATGCATGAGTAAATAGTTTTGTGAGTTGTATTCAAGCCCAACTTTATTAGCAACTCTTGCTGCCATTGGCACCGCTGATACTCCTGCAGCACCAATAAGTGGATTTACTTTATTTTTACTTAAGAGATTCATTAATTTTGCAACCAATATTCCAGATGCTGTTCCAATGGCGAATGCGATAATACCAAGCAAAAGAATTCCTAATGTTTCAGGTGTTAAAAATTTATCAGCAGCAAGTTTTGAACCAACAGATAAACCTAAAAATATAGTAACAATATTTATTAAAGAATTTTGAGCAACCTCACTTAGTCTCTCAACTACAAGGGACTCTTTCATAAGATTGCCTAAACACAACATCCCAAGAAGAGGGGCTGCGCTTGGTAAAAGTAAACCAACTATTAAAAGTAGTGAAATAGGAAATATAATTTTTTCTTTCTGTGATACTTCTCTTAGCTGCACCATTTCAATAACTCTCTCCTTGTCGTTGGTAAGAGCTCTCATTATCGGAGGTTGGATCAATGGAACTAATGCCATGTAGGAGTATGCAGCAACAGCAATTGCACCTAGTAATTCTGGTGCCAGTATTGATGAAACATAAATCGCAGTTGGTCCATCAGCACCACCTATAATTCCTGTTGCAGCTGCTTGCTTTAAAGTGAACGAAATAACTCCATAATGATCTAATAATAAAGCTCCGATTACAGTGGCAAATATACCGAATTGTGCGGCAGCTCCAAGAATTAATGTTTTAGGATTTGCTAGCAAAGGTCCAAAATCAGTCATTGCACCAACGCCCATAAAAATTAATAGCGGAGCGACTCCTGAACCTATTGCAACATTATAAAATGTATAAAGAATACCTGGCTTATAACCCATATCCATTGATAATGAATTTATGTTGCTTAGCTCAAGGTATGAAGCTGTTTTAAGATACTCATTTAATTGACTCACTTCTAAACCAAGCATTGAAGTCAATAATTGAATATCCTGTATTTTGTTTTCATATATCAGTCTCTCAATAGGACTTAAAGATAAGCCAATTTCAGGAATGTTAGTTAATATAGCTCCAAAGCCAATTGGTAAAAGCAACAATGGTTCAAATTTTTTGTTAATAGCAAGATATAAAAGCAATAATCCAACAACCAACATTATCGCTTGCGGCAGAGTTATGCTAAAAATACCAAAGTTCGAAACTATATCTAAAAAATTCATATTTAAACTATCTCAAAAAGTGGATCGCCTGGATTAACCTTGTCACCCTGGGAAACAAATATTTTTTTAATCTTGCCTGCATGAGGTGGTTTTATTGCTGTTTCCATTTTCATTGCTTCAAGAATTATCACAGCATCTTCTTCATTTGCTGTATCTCCAATATTAAATTCAACTTTAAAAATATTCCCACCTAAAGGCGCATTAATAATAGTCCCAGATTTATCTTCTCTGTCTGAGGCAACAGAAGATTTTTTACTTTCAAGTTTTGCTGTTCCAGAAATAATTTCGGGTTCGTTGTTTTTTGTGTATCTTACTTTATAAGTTTTATCATCAATTGATACAGAATAAGCATTTCCTTCATCTTGATTAAAAATAAGAGGTTCAGTTTCAAAATAATCTTTATTATCTCTATTTTCAAAAAAAGCCATGCCTACTTCAGGAAATAGGGCATATGTAAGGAGATTTTCATCACTTTCCTCAAGATCAAATGACTTTGTTTTTAAAACTTCTTGCAATTCTTTTTTAATTCTTACAAGTTCATTATCATCTATTAAATCAGCTGGCCTGCATGTAATTGGTAAGAAGTCTCCAATTGCAGCAGATTGTAATTCAGTAGATACTTTTGCAGGAGTTTCACCATACTCACCTTTTAAAACAGATTCTGTTTCTTTTGTAATTGTTGAATACCTTGAGCCACTGAGAACATTAATAACAGCTTGTGTCCCAACTATCTGAGAAGTTGGAGTTACAAGAGGTATATATCCAAGGTCTTTTCTCACGAGTGGAATTTCAGCTATAACATCATCAAATTTGTCTATAGCATTTTGATTTTTTAATTGATTTTCAAGATTTGTAAGCATTCCTCCAGGAACTTGAGAAGAGATTATTCTTGCATCAATGCCTTTTAGTGAGCCTTCAAATTCTGCATATTTTTCTCTTACTTTTTTAAAGTGATTTGAAATAGGTACAAGTTTCTCAAGATCTATATTAGTTTCATATTGGGTATTTTCTAATATACCAACAATTGTTTCAGTTGCTGTGTGCCCATATGTCATGCTCATTGATGAGATAGAAGTATCAACATTATCTACTCCAGCCTCAATTGCTTTAATAATTGTTGGTGTAGACATTCCGGTCGTTGCATGACAATGAAGGTGAATTGGGATCTCAATAGATTCTTTCAGCTTTGTTACCAATTCAAATGCTGCATATGGCTTCAGTAAACCGGCCATATCTTTTATTGCTAATGAGTGCGCACCCATGTCTTGAATTTTGTTAGATAGATCCACCCATCTTTGTAAATTATGAACAGGACTAGTTGTATATGAAATTGTTCCTTGCGCGTGACCATCATGCTTGATAGTTGATTTAATTGCTTGATCTAAATTTCTAACATCATTCATAGCATCAAAAATTCTAAAAACATCCACCCCATTTAATTTTGCTTTGTCAACGAACCTATCTACCACATCGTCACCGTAATGCTTATAACCTAATAAATTTTGTCCTCTGAGAAGCATTTGTTGTGGCGTGTTAGGCATTAAAGCTTTAATGTTTCTTATTCTTTCCCATGGGTCTTCACCAAGGTATCTAATACAAGAATCAAATACTGCTCCACCCCAGGATTCGACTGACCAATATCCCACCTCATCCATATTTTTAAGAATGCTTTCCATATCCTTGTATCTAAATCTAGTAGCTAATAAAGATTGATGTCCATCTCTCAATACAACTTCAGTAATGCCTATGTTTTTTGTAGATTGGTTATTTTTCATTCTGGATCCTTTGTCCTAAAGCTTTAATAATTCTTAAGTGGTCAGTATTTATCTCATTCACTTTGTTAGCAGGTAAAGAGGGCGAATTGTTATTTTTTTCTTTTAATAAATATGCAAATGCATTTATAGAAACTATCAATAAACACAAAAATAGAAAGACAGTAAACATGCCTGAAAGCATTAAGTCTATTCCTTGTGATAGTAGTACCGACATATTGTAAATATTAAAACTGGATGATTTTACACGAGAATTATATATTAATCATTGAAAATAATATACAATATCAGCGTATTATACATATAAATGTAAATTATTTACAATATTAAAATTATGAAAGTAGCAATTAACGGATTTGGAAGAATAGGTAAGAATCTTACTAGACAATTAATAGAGAAAAATTTTCTCGAAGGAAATCAAGAGCTTGAGTTAGTGGCTGTTAATGATTTGGGTAGCATTGAAACTAATGCTCATTTGCTAAAGTACGATTCAATCCATGGAAAAATAGATAATAATATTTCCTCACTGGATAACAAAATTATTGTTGATGGTAAGTCCATTACATACATATCTGAAAGAGACCCAAATAATTTACCTTGGAGTGAACTAGGTATTGATGTTGTTTTTGAGTGCACTGGCTTATTTACATCAAAAGAAGCGTCTCAAGCCCATATAAACGCGGGAGCTAAAAAAGTGATAGTTTCAGCTCCATGCACGAACGCAGATAAAACAATTGTATTTGGTATAAATCATGAAGAGCTAACTGCTGAAGATAAGATAATTTCTAATGCATCATGCACTACTAATTGTTTAGCCCCAATAGCCGACGTAATTAATAAAAATTTTGTTATTAATAGTGGGTTGATTAATACAGTTCATGCTGCAACAAATGATCAAAGTCTTTTAGATGTTGCTCACTCAGACCTGTATAGAGCTAGAGCTGCATCGGCTTCAATTATTCCATCTAAAACTGGCGCAGCAAAAGCTATTGGTCTTGTTATTCCAGAGCTTGATGGAAAATTAAACGGCATGGCTACAAGAGTGCCTGTATTAAATGTCTCACTTCTTGACTTAACATTTGAAACTGAAAAAAGATTTACACCAGAGGAGCTGTGCGCCGTTCTTAAAGAAGAATCACAAAACAGACTTAAGGGTGTATTGGCTGTAAGTGATATTCCACTTGTGAGCTCTGATTTTAATAATGAAACCGCTTCATGTGTATTTGATTCTAATCATATTATTCAAATTGGTAATCAAACAAAGATACTTGCTTGGTATGACAATGAGTGGGGCTTTAGTAACAGATTGATCGATCTTGCGCTCTATATGGCTAAAGCTGGAAAAATTGAGCTACAGCAATCAGCTTAATCCCTAAAAACATCTATTTAATTAAGCAATTTTGCATTAATATGCCCATAGTATTTGGAATATGAAATAGCAATGGAATTTAGTAGAACAAAAATAATATGCACAATTGGTCCAGCTACTAGCTCGTTACCAATGATGAGAAGTCTTTATAACAATGGTATGAACGTTGTTAGGATAAATATGTCTCATGCTTCTCATAAATTTGCGAAATCTGTTATAGATAAAGTTAATAAAATAAACTCCGATCCGAAGTCTAAACATGGGTCCATAGGCGTCTTATTAGACACTCAAGGCCCTGAGATAAGAACTGGAGATACAGAAGTTCCTCTAGATCTCAAGGTTGGGGATGAGGTTAAACTTACTGTTAGAGATGAAGTGGATGTTGAGACTTCATCTATTAAAATTAACTATAAAGATTTAATACACAGCGTAAATCCAGGCTCTAAAATTACTGTTGATAATGGGCTTATTAATTTCCAAGTAATATCAAAAGAGGAAGATACTCTTTTATGTAAAGTTTTGGATGGAGGTAAACTAGGATCAAAAAGACACGTTAATCTTCCTGGGGTTAGGGTAAATCTTCCCTCTATAACCTCAAAAGATTATGAGGATATCCAGTTTGGTATAAAAAATAATGTTGATTTTATTGCTTTATCATTTGTAAGAAATGCTGATGATCTCGATAAATTACAAAAAATTCTAGATGAAAATAAGTCCCCAGCCAAAATCATAGCAAAAATTGAAAATCAAGAGGGACTTGATAATATCCATGATATTTGTAAATCATCATGGGGGGTTATGGTTGCTAGAGGAGACTTAGGAATAGAAACCAGCTTGGTTGATCTGCCGAATATTCAAAGAAGAATAATGTATGCATGTGCAAAATGGGGAAGACGATCTATAGTTGCAACACACCTACTAGAATCTATGATTTCTAATCCAACACCAACTAGGGCAGAGGTAACAGATATAGCTAATGCTATATATGAAGGTGCCGATGGAATTATGCTCTCAGGTGAAACCGGAGTTGGAAAATATCCAAAAGAGTGTGTGAACTTTCTTAAATCAATTGCCATAAAGACAGAAAAATTTAGAACTTTGGGATATGAGTCTCACCTGGTTCCTCATTCAGATTGGCAACATATTGGAGTTAATGCTAAGAGTCTTGCCGAGTCTATAAATGCTGATGGAATTATTGCAATAACAAGAACTGGCAAAACAGCTCAATACGTCTCAAATGCGAAGCCTTTTGGAATTCCAATATTTGTATTTACTGGCAATCGCTCAACATACAGACAATTATCTTTAGTTGGTTCATCTGTTCCATATTATATTACTGGTTTAAATAATCACGAGAGAACTCTTAAAAAAGTTACAAAAATTCTAAGTGAGTATTATGGGCCTAGAAATAAAAACAAAAGCTTAAAATTTATAATGGTCTCAAGCATTTTTTCTGAAGAGCATTCTGACGCTATTCAAATAATTAATATTTAATTATGTTTGACACTTTTATAGAGAGCACTTTATTGATGTTTGTTGCAATTGATCCTATTTCATTGATTCCTATTTTTGCAGGCTTAACCTCAGGTTTAAACAAGGAACAAATTAGATCCATATACACAAGAGCCACCTTAGTATCATTTTTTGTGCTTTCTGCATTTTGGTTGTTTGGAACATCCATCTTAGATGTAATGAATATAAGCATGGATTCATTTAAGATTATCGGCGGACTCTTTTTAATAGTGATTGCCTTTCAAATGGTTTTTGAGCAACGCCAAGAAAGACGTCAATCAACTGCTGATAATGCAATTGATGACGAGACTATTAAATCTATTGCAATTTTTCCATTAGCAATCCCATTAATTGCAGGTCCAGGTGCAATGGCGACTAGTTTATTGCTATCAAAGGAAGAATATGCAAATTTTGCAGATGCAGCCGTATCGTATTTACCAATTCTTACAGTTCTATTTATTGCAATATTAGCAATGTGGCTTTCGTCAAAATTAGCTACAAAATTAGGCCCAACAATTATTACTGTTGTGCAGAAAATATTTGGCTTATTGTTAGGCGCTCTTGCAATTGAGTTTGTTATTGATGGAATTCAAAACTCATTTAACCTTATCTAAAAATGATTTCAGTTCAAATACAAAATATTTTAAAAAATTCAATTGAAGAAAATGGACAAGCAACATTGCTAGTATGCGGTGGAAGCAGCCCATTAAAAATATTCAAAGAACTCTCTGAGTCAGATATTGATTGGAGCAAAGTCTTTATTTCATTGATTGATGACAGAATCGTTGATGAAGATAATCCAGATTCAAATGTTCATTTATTAAACCAGCACTTACTAATTGGTAGTGTAAAAAATGCTTCTTTTATATCTTTAAATAAAAATCATAAAAAGCTTACTGATAACTTTGATTCTTTTGATGTGGCTATTGTTGGTATGGGTCCAGATGGGCATTTCGCGTCATTATTTCCATCAATGATTTGTAATACTGATTACTTAGATTGCGAATCTAAACCAGGGATACTAGTCACCGAGCCCATTGGCAATCCTTGTTACAGAAGAACATCTATGAATCTTTCCATGATCTTGAAAACAGATAATATTTTTATTGTTATACCAAATGAAGAAAAATTGAATATCCTTGAGGAGGGGTATTTAAACAAAGACTTGCCAATTTATTACTTATTAAATCAAGATATTAGAGAAATAAATATCTTAAAAACTTTCTAGACCCTAGTTTTTTCTAAATTTTCTATAACTTGGTCTTTCTTCAGGTCCATATTATTACCAAAACAAGCTGAAACAGTAGCAGAAAGAATATCAATAATTGCTAAGTGAGCAAGTCTTGATGTCATTGGGATATGTAAATTATTTTCTAAGGGGGCATGTATATGAAGAACAACATCAGATAGTTTTGCTAGAGGTGAGTCTTTTGATGTAAGAGCAATGGTTTTAACTCCATTGCTTTTAGCAACTTTAGCTGTTTTAACTATCTCAGCAGTTCTTCCTGTAAACGATATGAGAACTAATATGTCATCAGTATTCATCATCGAAACTATCATTCTTTGATTAATGTAATCAGTATGTGCAACTACAGGTATGCCAAACCTGAAAAACTTATGCTGAGCATCCAATGCAACTGGTCCTGATCCACCCAATCCAAAAAAAGTTATACTTTTTGCAGATGCTAGCATCGCAGTAGCTTTGTCGATTGAATCTGGGTTTAGGTTTTGACCTACGCTAACTACAGTTGATTGAATATCACTCATAACTCTCTTAACTAAATCAGGGGTATCTTTATCAACATTAAATCTATCTATAAGCATTCTGTTAGTGGTTGATAATTCTTGAGCAATTTGGATTTTGAACGATGGATAGCCGTCAAAACCTAATTTTTTACAAAATCTATTAACCGTTGGAAGGCTGACATTAGCTTCCTCAGAAAGAGCGGATATTGATTGATTTATAACTCTTGAAGGATTTGAAAGAACAATAGATGCAATTTTCCTTTCAGATTTACTGAGTTGAGTTTCTCCGTTTACTAAATTATCTAAAATCAAAATTTACCCCAAATTTATTGTAATATATTTACATATTTAGATAATTAATACAAATTTTGTATATTATTAACATGCTTTGGGTTAAAATACTCTCATACATATAGGAGTTAACATTGAGCGAAAACGATATCGATCCTATCGAAACCCAGGAATGGCTCGAAGCTATAAATAGCGTGATAGAAGAAGAGGGTGTTGAGAGAGCATCTTATATCTTGTCTAAATTAGCTAACAAGCTTAATCAAGAGGGAGCGATCCCTTCATACAATTTAACAACTCCCTTCAGAAATTCAATTCCAGTCAAAGAGCAAGCCGCAATGCCGGGTGATTTATTTATGGAAAGAAGGATTAGATCTTTGATTAGATGGAATGCTTTGGTTATGGTTTTAAGGGCTAATAAAAATGATGATGATCTTGGCGGTCATATATCTACATTTTCTTCTGCAGCAACTTTATATGATGTGGGTTTTAATTATTTTTTCAGGGGTTCAGAAAGAGATGGTTTAGAAGACTTGATTTATTACCAAGGGCATTCATCTCCTGGAATATATGCAAGAAGTTTTCTTGAAGGCTTATTTTCTGAAGAAGATTTAGATAATTTTAGAAGAGAGGTTGATAAGCCTGGTTTGTCTTCATATCCACACCCATGGTTAATGCCAAATTATTGGCAGTTTCCAACTGTGTCCATGGGTCTAGGGCCAATAATGGGCATATATCAGGCTCATGTTATGAGATATCTCTCTGCAAGAGATTTGGTAAAAAGAGATGACAGAAAAGTTTGGGTTTTTTGTGGTGATGGAGAAATGGATGAGCCTGAATCTAAAGGTGCGATAGCTTTAGCAGGAAGAGAGCAATTAGAAAATTTAATCTTTGTTGTAAATTGCAATTTACAAAGGCTAGATGGGCCTGTGAGAGGTAATGGAAAAATTATTCAAGAGCTTGAGGGTGCGTTTAGGGGATCTGGCTGGAATGTAATAAAAGTAGTTTGGGGTAGAATGTGGGATCCAATTATTGCAAAGGACAAAGAAGGTAAATTGCAAGAAATTATGGATGCAGTGGTGGATGGTGAATTGCAAAACTTTAAGGCAAAAGGCGGAGCTTATACTCGAGAAACTTTCTTTGCAAAAGATCCAGATGTTTTAGAAATGGTTGATGATTTAACTGATGAAGATATCTATAGACTTAACAGAGGTGGCCATGATCCATATAAAGTTTATGCAGCTTACCACAAGGCTGTAAACTCTAAGGGTGCTCCAACTGTTATTCTTGCACTTACAACCAAAGGTTATGGGGTTGGCTCAAGAGAGGCAGATAACACTACCCATCAAGTTAAAAAACTTTCATTAGATAACATTAAATCTTTTAGAGATAAATTTAATATACCTGTTTCTGATGCTGAGATTGAAGATCTGCCATATGTCAGGCCTCCTGAAGACTCTCCAGAGATTCAATACCTTAAGAAAACGAGAGAAGCCCTTGGAGGATCTATTCCAAAGAGAAGGGCTGTTTCTAAAACCTTACCAAGCCCAGATGCAAAAATATTTGCTAAATTTGACGAGGGCTCAGGCGAAAGAAAAATTTCTACCACAATGGCTGCTGTCAATGTAATTACTGGTCTTTTAAAAGACAAAGAAGTTGGAGAAAGAATTGTTCCTATTGTTCCTGATGAGGCTAGAACATTTGGCATGGAAGCATTATTTAGGCAGGTAGGAATCTATTCTTCAGCTGGACAAAATTATGAGCCAGAAGATGCAGATAAAGTCATGTGGTACAAAGAATCTAAAGATGGAGTTATGTTGGAAGAGGGCATTACTGAAGCAGGCGCATTTTCTGCTTGGACAGCATTAGCAACATCCTATTCAAATTATGATTTTCCTATGATTCCTTTTTACCTATTTTATTCAATGTTCGGTTTTCAAAGAATTCATGATCTTGCATGGGCGGCTGGTGACTCTCAGGCAAAAGGTTTTTTAATAGGAGCAACATCAGGAAGAACAACCCTTAACGGAGAAGGGCTTCAGCATCAAGATGGTCATAGTCATATATTCTCATCAACTATTCCTAACTGCTTGTCATATGATCCAACTTTTAGTTATGAAATAGCTGCCATTATCGAAGATGGTATTCAAAAAATGTATGTTGAAAATAAAAATTATTTTTATTACATCACAACCATGAATGAGAATTATGAACAGCCAAAAATGCTAAAAGACTGTAAAGAGGGAATTGTTAAGGGGTTATATAAGTTTCACTCTGTTAAAAATCCTCAAGTAAGATTGGTTGGATCAGGATCCATTCTCAGGGAATCAATCAAAGCAGCAGCAATATTAGAAGAGTATGATATTGATGCTGAAGTTTGGAGTGCAACAAGTTTTAATTTATTAAGAAAAGATGGGATGGAGGTTGAAAGAGAGAACCAACTTAATCCAACAAAACCAAATAAATTATCTTATGTTGCAGAGTGCTTTAATGATGAGGATATTCCTGTTATAGCCACAACTGATTATATGAGGGCCTATGCTGAACAAATAAGACCATATGTATCATCAAAATATGTTGTTCTTGGAACTGATGGCTATGGAAGAAGTGATTCTAGAAAAAAACTTAGAGAATTTTTTGAAATCGATGCTAACAGCATAGCAAGAACAACTGCTTATACTTTATTTAAAGATAAAAAAATCTCTAAATCAACACTAGAAAAAATATATAAAGATTTGGGTGTAGACAAGACCAAACCTAATCCTTGGGAAGTTTAATGTCATTAATTGAAACAATAAAATTACCTGACCTTGGTGAAGTTGAAGAAGTTGAGGTTATTGAGATCTCAGTTGAGCCTGGTCAAAAAGTTTCAGCTGATGATTCAATACTGGTCTTAGAAACAGAT
>Ga0315315_10000885_pt1 | contig 26805 bp, 25 predicted proteins | sample M140m3416metaG_FD_203699 | JGI IMG/M metagenome (GOLD analysis project Ga0315315, IMG submission 203699) | Ammonia-oxidizing marine archaeal communities from Monterey Bay, California, United States - M1 40m 3416 | ecosystem: Environmental > Aquatic > Marine > Intertidal zone | place: USA... | reverse complement strand
TTTGATAAATAAAAGATACTTTTAGCTTTAATCCTAAATATACCAATTCTTTTTATTAATCTTTCAATTTTTTTTCTACCGAGTTTTACAAAGTGTATTGGTTTATTATATTTTGGATAAATATCTTTTGTAACATTATTTACATTAATATCAGTACATTGAGCTGAAAGTAATACAGAGACTAATAGAGTAAATGTATTTTTATAATTGAGTGGTATAGGAACTTTAGGATAAGTTTTATTCAATATCCTTAAAATAATTTTAGCTTTTTCTCTATTGTTCACTTAAAGTTAAGGAGATCTCTCATAGAATAAAGACCTGCCTTTTTAGACATCAACCAAGCGGCAGCAGTTAAAGCACCTTCAGAGTATAAAGCTCTGTCAAAAGACTCGTGATTAAGTTTTATAATTTCTTTCCCACTAGAAAACCTTACTTCATGTTCACCTATCACTTCACCTTTACGGATGGAATTAAAATTAATTTTTTTTGCAAAAGGAAAAGTTTTTTTATTTAAATATTTTTTTCCGATTAAATTATAAAAATTTTTATTTTTTCCATCAGCAATTCCTTTTCCTAACATTAAAGCGGTGCCAGATGGATAATCAATTTTATGTTTGTGATGTACTTCATACACTTGATTTAAAAAATTATTTCCAAGAGATTTTGAAGCAATTTCAGTTAAATACATCAGTAAGTTTACTCCTAAACTCATATTGCCTGCTTTAAGTATAGGAATTTTTTTAGAAAACTTTTTTATTAATTGATCTTCTTTTTTAGAAAAACCAGTAGTGCCTATAACAACTCTTTTGTTTAATTTAGAAGCAATTCTAAGTATTTCTAATGTGCACTTAGGAACAGTAAAATCTATTATCACATTAGATTTTTTAAAAGCATCATCATTATTTATTGATGGTTTTATTCCAGCTATTTTTTTATTTATTACTACATTTTCTGTTAAAGAAACTAATTTAAAACTTTTATTTTTTTTTGATGATTTGATGAGTTGTTGACCCATTCTGCCCATGCATCCAGCAATAGATAAATTTATTCTTTTCATAAACTAATAAAATAAATGATTACAATAATAACTAACGTAATTATAGCCCAAATAGATAAATTTTTTAAAAATTCTCTCAATTTATAATTTGTAGAAAGAAAATTAGGTAAAATTAAAATTAATACTGCAATAAGAAAAATTGCAGACATTATTTGATCAGTGCTCATTTAAAACTATGAATTTTTCCAAAACTTCTTGGCTTTTTCAAAAAAACTTTTAATAACTGGATCTGGCTTATTGCTCTCAATTTCATTAAATTCTTCAAGAATTTCTTTTTGTTTTTTTGTTAATGAAGTTGGAACCTGAGTGTTTATTCTAATATATAAATCACCAAAAGCACTTTCTCTCAAAACCGGCATTCCCTTACCTCTGAGTCTAAATTGTTTACCATGTTGTGTACCGGCTGGAATTTTAATTTTAGATTTTCCACCATCAATTGATGGTACTTCAACTGAAGATCCAAGTGCAGCATCTGTAAATGAAATTGGAAGTTCGTAGTACAAATTTTCGTCAGCTCTTTTAAAAATATCATGATTATCTATAGATATGAATAAATAAAGATCCCCACTAGAACCTCCTTTTGATCCAGCCTCACCTTTTCCAGATACTCTAATTCTTGTACCATCATCAACACCTTTTGGAATTTTTACAGTTACATTCTCATTTGATTGAGTTTTTCCGTTACCACTGCATTTGTTGCACGGATTATTAATCATTTCTCCATAACCACTACATTGAGGACAAGTTTGTTGAACAGTAAAAAATCCTTGATTGGTTCTTACTTTTCCTCTTCCAGAACAATAATCACATCTAACAGGTTTTGAGCCCTTTGCAGCACCACTTCCAGAGCAAGAAGAGCAAGCTTTGTAAGTAGTGTACTTAACGTTTTTTTGAATACCTTTGTAAGCTTCCTCTAAATCAATATTTAAATCATACCTAAGATCGTTTCCTCTATTGCTAGACCTTCTAGTAGAACCACCGCCGCCAAAATCACTGAAGAAGTCTTCAAATATGTCTGAAAAAGATGATGTATCAAATCCACCAAATCCTTGACCACCACCTCCCGCTCCTTCAAATGCGGCGTGTCCAAATTGATCATAATTTGCTTTTCTCTTTTCATCTGAAAGAATATGATAAGCTTCACTGGCTTCTTTGAATTTTTCTTCAGAAGCTTTATCCCCTTTAGTTTTGTCAGGATGATATTTTAGAGCAAGTTTTCGATAAGCTTTTTTGATATCGTCTTTAGATGCGGATCTTGGTACACCTAAGACATCATAACAATCTCTTTTAGCCACAGGACGTCTCCTTTATTTCTCTTAGGCGCTTTTTTCTTTATCTTCTTCTTTTTCTTTTACGTCTTCAAAATCTGCATCAACTACATTATCCTTGTCATTAGGTTTATCTCCCTTAGCGTCATTTGATTTACCAGCTTCAGGTTTTTGTTGACTTTTGTAAACAGCTTCACCTAATTTCATTGAAACTTGAATTAAACTTTGTGTTTTCTTTTTAATGTCTTCTGCATCAGATCCTTCCAAAGATTTTTTAAGATCTGCAATACCGTTCTCTATAGCTTTTTTTTCCTCTGCTGAAATTTTGTCCCCATGTTCTTTTAAACTTTTCTCAGTTGAAAAAACTAAGCTATCAGCTTGATTTCTAGCGTCAACGGACTCTCTTTTTTTCTTATCAGCTTCTTTGTTTGCTTCAGCATCTTTAACCATCTTATTAATTTCGTCCTCCGACAACCCACCAGATGCTTGAATTTGTATCTTTTGCTCTTTACCAGTCCCTTTATCTTTTGCAGACACATTTACAATACCATTAGCATCAATATCGAATGTAACCTCGATTTGAGGCGTGCCTCTAGGTGCTGGGGGAATACCCACTAATTCAAAATTTCCTAGTATTTTATTATCTGTTGCCATCTCCCTCTCACCTTGAAGAACTCTAATTGATACAGCGGGCTGATTATCTTCTGCAGTTGAAAAAACTTGACTTTTTTTAGTTGGAATAGTTGTATTTTTTTCAATTAATTTTGTTGAAACACCACCTAGAGTCTCAATACCAAGCGAAAGAGGAGTGACATCTAACAATAATACGTCTTTTACATCACCTTGCAGTACACCTGCTTGAATTGCTGCACCCATTGCAACAACTTCGTCTGGATTAACACTTTTATTAGGTTCTTTGCCAAAAAAATTTTTTACCGTTTCAATAATTTTCGGCATTCTAGTCATTCCACCAACTAGAACAACTTCGTTAATTTCTGCCGCAGAAAATCCAGAGTCTTGTAAAGCTGTTTTGCAAGGTTCCAAGGTTCTTTCAATAAGATCAGAAACTAAAGCTTCTAGTTTTGCTCTAGTAAATTTTAAGTTTACATGTTTAGGGCCGGTTTTATCAGCTGTGATAAAAGGTAAATTAATTTCAGTCTGTGCTGCAGACGATAATTCTATTTTAGCTTTCTCAGCTGCTTCTTTTAATCTTTGAAGAGCTAATTTATCGTTTCTTAAATCGATACCGTTATCCTTTTTAAATTCTTCAATAAGATAATTTACAATTTCATCGTCAAAATCTTCTCCACCTAAGAAAGTATCACCATTAGTTGATTTGACTTCAAACACACCATCTCCAATTTCAAGGATTGAAACATCAAACGTTCCTCCACCTAAATCGTATACTGCAATCTTTTGACCATTTTTTTTATCTAGTCCGTAAGCAAGTGCAGCAGCAGTTGGTTCGTTTATAATTCTTAGTACCTCTAATCCTGCAATTTTTCCTGCATCTTTTGTTGCCTGCCTTTGGGCATCATTAAAATAAGCTGGAACCGTTATCACAGCTTTTGTAACTGCTTGACCAAGATATTTTTCAGCTGTTTCTTTCATTTTTTGTAAAACGAAAGCTGAGATTTGTGATGGAGAATATTTTTTTCCTTTTCCTTCTACCCAAGCTTCATTGTTATCCGATTTAACAATCTTGAATGGAACTTTTCCAATATCTTTTTTAACAGTTTTATCCTCGAATGATCTGCCAATGAGTCTTTTTGAAGCGAAGATTGTATCTTGTGCATTTGTAACAGCTTGTCTTTTTGCTGGTTGACCAACTAATTTTTCTTCATTCTCTAAAAATGCCACAACGGATGGAGTAGTTCTAGCACCTTCAGTGTTTTCTAAAACCTTTGCTTGCGAACCATCCATGATAGCAACGCATGAATTTGTTGTACCTAAATCTATACCTATTACTTTACTCATTAATATTCCTTTTCGTTAGCTTTTATATGGGTGCTTTTTTGTCATCTACAAGGCTATTTTTCTTTTTTTTTGTCCTTATTTTCTTGATCTTTAGAAGTTTTTTTCTTTGATACACTAACTAAAGCCGGTCTTAGCAACCTATCTCCTAGCATGTACCCAGCCTGTATTTCATCTAGAATTTTGCCAGGGTCTAAAAGATCATCTTCAACTTCAGACATTGCTTGATGGAAATTAGGATCAAACTTCTTATTTTTTGCCTCAATTTTTTTAATTTTATTTTTTTCAAATATTGAAATTAAATCTTTTTCTGTAATTGTTATGTATTCTAAAAATTTATCTAAATCTTTGTTATCTTTGAGTTTTATATCATTTTTAATTGCTTCTTTTGCTCTTTGAAGATTATCTAAAATTGCTAAACTTTCTTTAGCGAAATTAAATGAACCAAATTCAAATGCATCACGTATTTCTTTTTCAAATCTTCTTCTTTGATTCTCAATTTCAGCTAGAGATCTTAAAAGCTTTTCTTCGGACTCTTTTAATTTTTCTTCAACAGTTTTCTCTTTTACTTTTTGTTGATCATTTGTTGAAGTTTCAACATCATTTTCATCCAATGATTTTTGATCCTTTTCATCAGCTTTTTTATAATTATTTTCACTCATTTAACTTGCTATATAGTAAGTACTTATTAAATTACTAGACTTGATATGAAAAAAATTTTAATTGGAACCCATAATAAAGGAAAATTTAGAGAAATTTCCTATTTAATCTCTAAAAAATATAAAAAAATTTCCCCTTCATCTCTCAAAATTAAAAGTCCAAAAGAAACAGGAAAATCATTTATTTCAAACTCAAAACTAAAAGCAAATTATTTTTCGAAATTTGTAAATTATCCTGTTTTATCAGATGACTCGGGATTGTGTATAAAGGCATTAAATAATAAACCAGGAATACATTCTGCAAGATTAGCTAAAAAGCATGGGAATTTTTTTAAAGCAATGAAACATATATTACAACAGTTGAAAAAAAAAAAAAATAGAACTGCTACCTTTGTATGCAGTCTTACCTATAAAAATAAAAATAAAAAAATAATTTCAGTCGAAGGCAAAATTAAAGGACATATTTCAAAAAAGATAATAGGAACAAATGGATTTGGTTATGATCCTATTTTTATCCCTTTAAAAAAAAATATTACATTTGGGCAAATGTTAAAATCTAAAAAAATAAAAATGGACCATAGATATATTGCATTTAAAAAATTAAAAAAAAAAATCAATATTTTATAAATTTTTTATCATGTGTTTTGTAAATCTCTAACTCCTGCGTAACTTTTCCATTCTCAAAGCTAAACGTGCCAATTTTGCCTTTAATTTTATTTTTAAATAAAAAATTATTTATTGAATTTATATTTTCATTTTTTTTCCATGCATAATAGATTAAACCCATTGCGTCGTAAGCCAATATTGTAATTTCACTAGGATATATTTTAAATCTTTTAAAATATTTGTTATTATATTTTTTAAATTCTTTATAATTTACAGAAGGATAATATAAATTTTTAATTGTGTTCTCATAAAATATACTTTCATCGAACCATTGGTTGACAGTTGTAAATAAAACTTTATCTTGATTTACATCAGAATACACAAGTGAAGTTAATACACTTTTTAAATTATTTCCAAAATCAATTATTATAACAGAGTCAAAATTTACATCACCCAAAGTATATAATTGATCTAATCTTTCTAATTCTTTTATTGATTGATCATCCTCTTTATCTTCAAACATTCTTTTTCTTTGGCTAAGACTTTTTTTTCTTTGTGAATAGTTTGTTAAGATTTCAATTTCACCGGTTAAAATTTCAGGATTAGGACTATATTTAAATTTTTTTATATTTTTAATATTTAAGTTTTCAACTTTATCTTCAATCAAGTCCATATAATCATTTTTTGGATACATTATAACTGTTCTGGTTTTTCCTTGTTTTTTTATAAAATTTGTTAACGCTAATAATTGAGACTCCAGACTCACTCCAATGCTGATTATGTTGTTACTAAATTTTGGACTAATATTAGAAGGTGAAATAAATACTAAATCATTATATTTTCTCACTTCATCAAAATCTTCATGAGCAATTGGCCCTATAATAATTTTAACTCCTTTGGATTTCATTTCATTTATAGCTGAAGTAATTTTTTCTGAATTATTAAAACCTGAGTCTTTTGGAATAATGTGAACATTTTTGTCGTTAATTTCCTCTAGAGCCAATTGCAATGAAAGCAAAAGAGAATTACCTATTTCACTGTAAGGTCCTGAAAGAGGAGCAAGAAGACCAACTTTAAGTGTTCTTTTATTTTCTTCGCTAAATAAATTAGAATTAAATAAAAATATTATATAAAATATAGATAAAAAAAATTTAATTTTCATAATGAAATTATCAACTAACAACTTATATATTGTTTCTACTCCTATTGGAAATCTTGGTGACATTACTCTAAGAGCTTTAGAAGTTCTAAGAAATTCAGACATAATTCTTTGTGAAGACACAAGGCATTCAATCAAGTTATTAAACTATTACAAAATTCAAAAAAAATTGGTTTCATATCATAAATTTAACGAAAAAAAGCAATTAGTAGATATCATTGAATATTTTAATAGGGGCAAAATTTTGTCTTTAATTTCTGACGCTGGAACACCGCTTGTATCTGATCCAGGAAGAATATTAGTGAATCATTGTATAGATAATGGGATTAATGTTACTCCAGTTCCAGGCCCATCCTCAATTATATCCGCTTTTAGCGTCTCAGGTTTTAAAGATCAATTTTTATTTTATGGTTTTTTGCCTAAAACTGAAAACGAGTTACAAAAGGTTTTAACAAATCTATGCAAAAATGATCAATCACAAATTTTTTTCATTCCTGCAAAAAAATTAAATTTTTATATAAAAAATTTTAAAGATTATTATCAAAATAGAAAAATTTTAATAGCGAAAGAAATTACTAAAATGCATGAAACATTTATTAGAGCAGATATCGATAAATTAAAATTATTTAAAACACCACTTAAAGGTGAATTAACAATTGTTATCTCTGAAAATGATAAAAAAGTTAAAAAATTTGATGAAGAAAAAATTGTGAATAAAGCAAAAAAATATTTAAAGAAATATAGTTTGAAAGATACTGTGGATTTAATATTAGAAACAGAAAATACAAATAAAAAAAAAATTTATAATTTGTGTCTCAAAATTAAAAATGAAAAAAATCGCTAGTTTATTATTAATATTATCCTTAACTGCTTGCAGTTCCGCCACTAGATTTGGAACAGGTGTTAACATTACTTTTGATCCAAGAACTATAGGAATGCAAATTGACGATACAATAATGCAAAAAAGTCTATCTGCCAGGTTAGCTCTTGCCGACAAAAAGTATTTTATATTGATACAATCAGAAGTTAGGGACGGAAGGATTTTTATTACTGGAAAAGTTGAAGAGCCAGAGGAAAAAATAAAAATAACTAAAATGGCTTGGGAGACAAAAGGTGTGCGCTCAGTAAAAAATGCAATTACAATAAAAGGTCAAAGCAATTTTAAAAGCACTGCAAAAGATATTTTAATAACTAGTCAGTTGCGAACCTCATTAATTATTAATAAAAAAACTAAAGCAAGAAATTATACGTTAGAAACAGTAAATAAAAACGTTTACATTTTTGGAATTGCTATGGATGAAGAGGAAAAAAAAGAAGTTATCAATGAGGCAAATAAAATCTATGATGTAGAAGAGGTAATCCCATCTATTTATCTTGCGACAGAATTAAGCAGGACCAAACTTTAAACAGAATAGTCAATTACATCAGAGGAGTACGCAGCAATAGATGCTAAATTTAAAATTTCTGATGTGCTGGCACGCAAAGGAGCAACTTCAATGGGTTGACCTAGCCCAATTAATAAAGGCCCAATATTTTTTCCTCCACCAAAAACTTTCATTAGCTTAGTAGAAATGGCAGCGCTGTGTAAGGCCGGCATTATTAAAATATTTGCTTTACCAACAATTTTTGAAAAAGGATATATTTCTTGGTAAATAGGATTTAATGCAACATCTGGCTGCATTTCACCATCAAAATCAAAATCAACTTTTTCCTTTTTCAATTTTTCAATAGCTTCCCTTACATGCCTTGTGTTTCTAGATAAAGGTTTACCAAAAGTCGAATGAGATAAAAAAGCTACCTTAGGTTCAAAACCAAATAAACGTGCTATACGAACACAAGATTTTGAAATATTCACCAGCCTTTCAGCAGAGGGTAATTCAGTTACATTTGTGTCAGCTACAAGAATTGTTTTTCCTTTAGACACGATCATCGTCATGCCAAAAATTTCTTCACCCGGTCTTGCGTCCACAACCTTTTTTAATTTTTCAATGGAAGCAGCGTAATGCCTAATATTCCCAGTAACCATGGCATCAGCATCTTTACACGCAATCATTGAGGAGCCCCATGCAATTCTGTCATTTCTCACCAGTCGGTCTACATCTCTTTCTAGCTGTCCTTCTCTTTGAAGTTTCTGGTATAAATGTTTAACGTAACGCTCTCTCTTTTTTTTATCCGTAGAATTAACTATTTCAATTTTATAATTTTCATCCAAACCTATTTTTTTTAATTGTTCTTTAACTCTGTTTTCTGCCCCAATTAAAATTGGTATACCTAATTTGTTTCTTCCGAACTCAATTGCTGCTTTAAGCATATTTTCATCTTCACCCTCAGCGAAAATTACTCTTTTAGGATTTTTTCGTATTTTAGCATTAATACCTTGCATAATAGACATTGAAGGATCCAAACGATTAGATAATTGATCCTTATATAATTCGAAATCATCAATTTTTTTTCTAGCCGCTCCACTTTTAATTGCTGCTTCTGCAACAGCAGCAGGAATTACACTTATTAATCTAGGATCGAATGTTGAAGGAATAATATAATTTTTTCCATATCTTGGTCGATCCCCACCATATGCTGCAACAACTTCATCTGGAACATTTTCTCTAGCTAATAAAGCTATAGCGTTTGCAGCGGCAACTTTCATTTCCTCATTAATTGCTTTAGCCCTTACATCAAGAGCTCCTCTAAAAATATAGGGGAAACCGATAAGATTATTTACTTGATTTGGGTAATCTGAACGTCCCGTAGCAATAATCGCATCATCTCTTACTTCTTGAATTAATTCTGGTTTAATTTCAGGATCAGGATTGGCACAAGCAAATATAATTGGGTTTTTAGCCATCGACTTAACCATTTCTTTATCAACTACATCTTTAGCTGACAAACCAAGAAATACATCAGCATTAAGCATTGCTTCTTTCAGTGTTCTCAACTTTGTCTCGATAGCAAATGCAGATTTAAACTGATCAATATTCTTTCTTCCTTTATAAATAACGCCCTTGCTGTCACACATAATTATATTTTGATTTTTCACGCCTGAACTTTTAAATAGATTTGCACAAGCTTGAGCAGAAGCCCCAGCTCCATTAACAACAATTTTAACTTCTGAAATTTTTTTTTTAGAAATGTCTAGGGCATTTATTAAAGCAGCAGTTGTGATTATAGCTGTTCCGTGTTGGTCGTCATGAAAAACAGGTATATCTAATATCTCTTTTAATTTTTGTTCAATTATAAAACAGTCTGGTGCTGCAATATCCTCTAAGTTTATTCCTCCAAATGTGCCACTTATATTTTTTATAGTCTCGATTATCGCGGTTGTGTTATTGCTATCTATTTCAATATCAATAGAGTCGATGTCTGCAAAACGTTTAAAAAGAACTGATTTTCCTTCCATGACCGGTTTAGAGGCTAACGAACCGAGGTTCCCCAAACCTAATATTGCTGAGCCGTTACTTATAACTGCTACGAGGTTCCCTTTACTAGTGTAATCATAAGCAAGAGAGGGATTTTTTGATATTTCTTTAACAGGCGCAGCAACACCTGGTGAATAAGCTAGTGATAGATCTCTTTTAGTTGTAAGAGGTTTTGAAGAGCCGATCTCAATTTTGCCCGACTTACCTTTTATATGAAAATCAAGCGCCTCTTTATCCGTATAATGATCAATTTCTGTTTTTTTTGGCATTTAGTTAATTGAGTATGTAATATAAAAAATGATAATTCACTAAAAATTTATGGCCTAATTAAGAATATTTATGAATCTTTTATCTTCAGCATCAGTATTTAGTTTTTTTACATTAATCAGCAGAATCTTAGGTTATGTCAGAGATTTTCTTATAGCAATTTTTCTTGGAACATCAATCTTTGCAGATGCTTTTTTTGTAGCCTTTAGACTGCCAAACACTTTTAGGAGATTATTCGCGGAAGGGACCTTTAACGCAGCATTTATACCTAGTTATACATCTGTTAAATTGGAAAATAAAAAAAAAGGAAAAAAATTTGCAGACGATGTTTTAGGTTATTTAACACTTATTCTACTGCTTATAGTAACGCTTGTTGAATTGTTCACTCCCTACTTAATATACGTCATCGCTCCAGGATTTGTTGAAAGTCAAACTAAGTTTGAATTAGTGGTTGAATTTACAAGAATAACATTTCCATTCTTAATATTTGTGAGTTTATCTTCTTTTTTTGCTGGAATTTTAAACTCTAATAATAAATTTGCTGCCGCTGCCGCAGCACCAATTATTTTAAATTTAGTTTTAATTGTATCTATAATTGTATCTTATTTTTTTGAACTAAATTATGGAAAACAACTTTCCTATGGAGTTACATTAGCAGGACTAATCCAGTTGCTTTTTTTAATCTATGTAACATCTAAATTTTATAGGCCAGATCTAATATTGAGTTTTAAAATTAATGGTAAAGTAAAACTCTTTTTTAAAAAACTTTTACCAAGCATCTTATCTTCTGGCGTTACACAAATAAATATCTTAGTAGGAACTATAATAGCCTCTTTTCAAACAGGAGCTGTTTCCTATCTGTATTATGCCGATAGAATTTATCAAATTAATTTAGCGATTGCCGGAATAGCAGTTGGAACAGTTTCGTTACCAGTTTTATCTAAAGCATTTAAGACAAAAAATTTAGAAAAAGTATCTAACATACAAAGTAAATCTTTTGAACTTTCTTTGCTATTATCAATTCCCGCAAGTTTGGGATTAATTTTTGCATCTGAAGAAATAGTAAACGCATTATTTGGATATGGATCATTTTCTAAAGACGATGTAGAGATGACTGCATTAGCACTTAAGTTTTTTGGTTATGGAGTACCAGCATTTGCACTTGTAAAAATTTTATCTAATTTCTTTTTTGCAAGAGATAACACTAAAACACCCTTTTATATCTCAGCATTTATTGTTTTTTTAAATGTTTTAATTAGCGTTTGTTTTTTTGGCCAAATAGGCTTTATCATAATTCCAATAGCCACATCGTTTTCAACTTGGATCGGTGTTTTAATCTATATTTATTTATTAAATTTAAAAAAATCTTTAATGCTAAATAGTTTACTTATAATTAACTTTGTTAAAATAGCATCCTCTTCAATAATAATGTCGTTAATACTGCTCTTTTCTTTAGATAACCTGGCGAGTTACTTGGATTATTCTTACAAATACAAAGCTCTTTATTTGATATCCATTGTTAGTTTCGTAGGTGTGCTTTATTTATTATCATGTTATTTATTAGGAGTATTAAAACATAAAAATTATAGAACAAATTAAATGAATAATAAAAAGTTAGTATTTTCAGGCGTTCAACCTACAGGTAATTTACATTTAGGAAATTACCTTGGAGCACTCAAAAACTTTGTTTCTTTACAAAAAGAAATAGAGTGTATTTATTGTGTTGTTGATTTACACGCTATTACTGTTTTTCAAAAACCGGACCAACTTTTTCATAATGTCTTAGAGACAACCGCAGGTTTTTTGGCCTCAGGTTTAAATCCTGACAAAAGTATTATTTTTAATCAATCATCAGTTTCTGGTCACTCGGAGCTTGCTTGGATTTTGAATTGTGTTTCAAGAATTGGTTGGTTAAATAGAATGACTCAATTTAAAGATAAAGCTGGATCAGATAAAGAAAAAGCAAGTGTTGGACTATATATCTATCCTAATTTGATGGCAGCAGATATTTTACTATATAAAGCTACTCATGTCCCAGTAGGCGCTGATCAAAAACAACATCTAGAGTTATCTAGAGATATCGCCCAAAAATTTAACACGGATTTCAATTGTAAAGATTTTTTTCCTTTACCAGAACCGTTAATACCTAAAAATATTTCTAGAGTAATGAGTTTAAGAGATGGAACAAAAAAAATGAGCAAATCTGAAGAGTCTGATTATTCAAGAATTAATCTAAGGGATACGGCGGATGAAATTAAAAAAAAAGTGAAAAAAGCTAAATCTGACTCAGAGCCAATTCCGTATGATATAGAATTATTAAAAAAAAAACCAGAGGCCCTAAATCTATTGACTATTTATTCTGAATTAACAAAAAAAAGTTTAGAGGAAACGGTTAAAGAAATGGCAGGAAAAGAATACTCTATTTTAAAAACATACCTAGCCGAGGTTATAATAAGTGAAATAACGCCTGTTGGAAAAGAAATTCAAAAATTACTTAAAGACAAGTCATATTTAAAAAATATTTTAAAAAAAGGTACTGAAAAAGCTAATATAATCGCTGAGGAAAACCTAAAGAATATACGTGAAAAAGTGGGCCTTATATAATATAAAGCCTTTATGATACAAACAGAAGCTACGCCAAATCCTGACTCTTTAAAATTTATATCTGAAAAAACAATTTCAGCTGCTGGAACCGAGGAGTTTAAAAAAGAAGAAAAAGGAAAATCAAACGTTCCTTTTATTGAAGAACTACTGAATTTTAAAGGAGTAGAACTAGTGTTACTCTCAGAAAAATTCTTATCCGTAAAAAAAACAGAAGAGGTTTCTTGGAAAGAGTTAAAACCAGTGATAATTTCTCATTTAAATGACTATTTCGAAAAAAATGACAATCCGATTTTACAAAATAACAAAAACCTTAACAATACCGTTAATAACGACGAAACTGTTGATAAAATTATTGAAGTTTTAGATACCAAAATAAGGCCAGCTGTGGCAAGAGATGGAGGAGATATAAAGTTTAAATCATTTGAAAATGGTATTGTAAAAGTTCAGTTACAAGGCAGTTGTTCGGGTTGTCCGAGCTCATTGATGACTTTAAAACAGGGAGTTCAAAATCTTCTAAAACATTACGTAAAAGGCGTAATATCGGTTGAAGCAGTAGAATGAAAAAAAAATTAAGCTATAGAGATAAGTTGGTAGAGTTAGCATATATTTATGATGTTAAAGAAATCAAAGATTACGAGAAAAGCAGAAAGAATTTAACTTCTGGCCAATTAGAATTAATATTAAAAAAAAATAAAATCGTTATACCAAAAGATTTTAAATCAAACTTTTTAAGAGATAATGTTTTTAAACCAGTAACTAAAATTAAATCTAACTTAATTGAATTTAAAGAAAATAAAATAAAAGATAAAAATAAAGCAATAAGAAGATTAGAAAATTTTAAATTAGATACTAATAGAAAAATTGGAAGGGCTTTTAAAGATTTATGGAATAATTTAGGCAAGGTAGGACTTAACTTCTTAAATATTATTCCTAAACTTGGAAAGGCCATTTACGAATTTTTCGGTGATTTGTTCACTGATTTATTTCATGGTATATATAAGCAGCAAATAGAACCTCAAAAAGCCAAAAGAGTAATTATTGCAATAGCATCGGTTGCAGTAATTACAACTATAGGATTTAGCGGTATAAATTATTACTCAGGTGGTGATTTTAAAAAAAATGAGATTTCAAAAAAAGAAATAAAAAAACCTGAATTAAAAAAAGAAGAGGTTAAAAAACCAAAAATTAAGGAACCTGAAAAAAAGAAGGAAGTAAAAAAAACAAAACCAAAAGAGAAAGAAAAACCAAAATTAGAGGTTAAAAGAAAGAATGTTGATGAGGTCATCTTACCTAACTTAAATTTAAAAACTGAAACAGTCCTAAACCTTTTCAAGGATGTTGAATACGATTTAGGAAAAGTAAGATCGCAAAAATTAGTAAAACCAATCTATTTTACTCAATTTCCAAGAGATCTTGATGAATTACAAAGCACTAAATTAAAGAAAGAAACATTCATAAAAATAGTGCTACCGCTTATAGTAGCTGAAAATGAAAGAATAATTGCAGATAGAGAAAAATTAATAATTTTATCTGGGAAAAAATTCACAACCGATTTAGAAAAACAGTGGATCAGACAAAAATTATTAGAATACAAAGTTAAAAAGGGTGATCTTAAAGAATTATTAATTAGAATGGATATAATCCCAACATCAATAGCGTTAGCTCAGGCAGCAAAAGAGAGTGGTTGGGGCACTTCTAGGTTTGCTTTAGAAGGTAATGCAATTTTCGGTCAGTGGACATGGAGCGGTAAGGGAATAGCACCCCTTGAAAGAGAAAGTAATAAAAGTCATAAAATTTTAAAATTTCCAATTTTAAGAGCTTCAGTAAAAGCTTATCAAAATAATTTAAATACTCATAAAAGTTATCTAAAGTTCAGATCTAAAAGATCAGGATTAAGAGAAAAAAATAAAGAAATTAAAGGATTAGAGTTGACTGAAACACTAAATAATTACGCTCAAACAGGATTAGAATATACAAAAATATTAAATCAGATTATACGTCAAAATAGATTGACTGATTTTGAACCTGTACGATTAGTTAATTCAGTTAAAAAAATTGAATTAAGCTCATAATTATTTATCGCCTACAACAAATTGAACACCTAACCACCGCCATAATCCACTAGGATCTCTTAAAGAGCAATTAATTCTACCTCTTTCTCCTATAAATTTTTCATTTATATTGATAAGTAATGTAGTGGCATTTTCAAATCTTATATCTGACTGCCGCCATTTATTTGCTTCATTAGAGTAACAACTAACAGATTTAAGATTTTTTATATCATCATGAAATTCAATTTTAACTTTGGGAGGATTTTTGTTTTGTAAGAGATATTTTTCTTCTGGTAATATTTTCTTATATTTGAAAGGTAGTGTTGCTGTAATAGATTTAAACCTTTCGATTTCACCGTATTTTTCATTTATTGGAAATCTAGGTAATTCATAGAAATCTTTTGTTTCATCAATTACACCCGAGTGTTGTCCAAAAGCATATTGAAAACCTAAAGTTTTTATTAAATTTTTAAACTCTAAACTATATTCACCAAAGGGATATGAAAAAAATATAGAATTTTTTCCGAGCATTTCTTTAAAAATTTGCATTGATTTTTCAATATCGTTTTTTATTACATCGAGATTTTCATCAACAAGGTATTCATGAGTGTGACTATGATTTCCAATTTCCACAAAACTCTCTCTTTCAATTTCTTTAATTTGGTTCCACGTCATATAATTGTTTGAACCTACCTCACGAGTGCTTACAAATAAAATAAAAGGTATTTTTTTTTCCTTAAGTATAGGCCATGCATGATTATAAAATGAAGAAAAACCATCATCAATTGTTAAAAGAATTTTTCTTTGATTTTTATTATTTTTTATTTCATCCTTAAAATTTTTAGGATTTATAAAATGAATATTATTATCCTCAATTATTCTAATATGTTCCAAAAAGTCATTTATCCTAATGTTAGTAGATGGATATTTATTTTCTTCAAATCTGTGATACATCAAGGAAACTAGCCCAAAATCACTAATATTATGATTTGCAGTGCTTGAATTCAAATTGTTTTGAAATGTTAAAATGGTTATAAATGTAAAAATGACCGAAAATTTTTTAATTTTGAATTGCATAGGTGAAAATGATAAAATTGGTTTGAAATTTAATAATAAATTTTATGTTCACGAAATTGTACATAAAACTAATAATAATGACAAACTAGTAATGAACATATTAAATATAATGAAAAAACACAAAGCAATTTTTGATAAAAGTTTCTCAATTCTAATAAATAATGGTCCTGGTAGTTTTTCCTCAATTAGAGTTTCATTAGCGGTGGCAAAAGGAATAAAAATATCAAATAAAATCAATTTATTTGGTTACAAAAATGATGATCTCGGTCAATTTAGCCTTGCAAATATTGAGCTTTTAATTAAAAGAAATTTAATGCAAAAAAATTTGATTAAACCCTTATATATAAGTTAGATTAATCTAATGAATCCAATCGAAGAGAAATGTAAAAATAAAGGTGTACGACTTACTGATCAAAGAAAAGTAATAGCTCAAGTAATGTCCGAGACAAAAGATCACCCTGATGTGGACGATCTTCATAAAAGAGTAAGTGAAGTAGATAAAAAAATTAGTATTGCCACAGTGTATAGAACAGTAAAGCTATTTGAGGAAGCAGGAATACTAGAAAAACATGATTTTAAAGGTGGAAAAGCAAGATATGAACAATCTCCCGATGAACACCATGATCATCTAATTGATATTAATAGCGGTGAAATAATTGAATTTGTAGATAAAGAAATTGAAAAACTTCAGAATGAAGTAGCAAAAAAACTAGGTTATAAATTAGTTGACCATAAACTTGAACTTTATGGTTCAAAAATAAAAAAATAAGTTGCAAAAAAAAATTTTTATTAAAACCTTTGGTTGTCAAATGAATGAGTATGATAGCAACCGAATTCTAGATATTACAAAGAAAATTAATTACATACGAACCAAAAATTTAGATGAAGCTGATTGTTACATATTAAATACTTGTCACATTAGAGAAAAAGCAACAGTCAAAGTTTATCATGACATTGGAAGATTAAAAAAAGAATTCAGAAATAAGCCAAAACCTGTAGTTATTGTAACTGGTTGCGTAGCTCAAGCAGAAGGTGATATTTTACTAAAAAAGGAAAAATATATAGATGCTGTTGTAGGGCCTCAATCTTATCATCAAATTAATAATTATATACAAGAGGTAGAAAAAAAATCAAATTCTCTTAACTATAGTGAGTTTGATGTCGTTGAGAAATTTGACACTTTAAATAGAATTAAAAATACTAATAGTGAAATTTCATCTTTTTTAACAATACAAGAGGGTTGTGATAAATTTTGTAAATTTTGTGTTGTTCCGTACACACGAGGTGCAGAATTTTCAAGATCAATAGCAGAGTTATTATTAGAAGCCAATCAGTTAGCAGAAAACGGGGCAAAAGAAATAAATTTACTTGGTCAAAACGTAAACGCTTATAATTACAAAGGAAAAAAACTTTCAGATTTGATCTTAGAAATTTCAAAAATAAAAAAAATAAAAAGAATAAGATACACAACATCACATCCTAGAGACTTTACTCAAGATTTAATTGAAGCTCATAAAAATTGTAAAAAATTAATGCCATTAATTCATCTGCCAGTTCAAAGTGGATCAAACAAAATTTTAGAGGCTATGAATAGAAAACATACCATTCAAGAATACCTTGTGATTTTAGAAAAACTAAAAAAAATTAAACCTAATATTAAATTTTCAAGTGATTTTATAATTGGATATCCTGGCGAAACAGCAAATGACTTTAAAAAAACAGTTAAATTAATTTCTGATATCAAATTTATAAATTCATATTCTTTTGTATATAGCGCTAGACCTGGAACACCTGCTTATAATTTAGATAAAATTGACTCGTTAGAAGCAAAGAACAGATTGTTAGAATTTCAAAATATAGCCGAAAACATAAAGAAAAATTATAGAGCTAGCTTGATAAATAAAACATCAACAGTGTTATTTGAAAACAAATTAAAAAATGAAAATAAATATTTTGGAAGAGATGAGTATTTTAATTCGATAATTGTAGATTACAAAGATAATTTAACTGGCAAAATAAGAGATGTAAAAATTTTAAAGGCTAATAGTAACACTTTATTCGGTGAAATAATTCCTGATCTTAAAAAAACAAACCATGCAGCCTGAATGTAAATAATGTCAGAAATCAGCAAAATAGAACAAAATTTGATTGTTAAAAAAATTGACGATGAAACAGTGAGCATTTCTATAAACAACAATGAAATGCTAATGGTTATTGTCGGACAATTTGATCAGAATTTAAAAAATTTAGCAAAATTAACTGATACCAATGTTTTTTTCAGAGGAAACTCAATAACGTGTAAGGGTGAAAAAGAAAAGATATCAATGTTTTGTGCAGCTATTAAGTTTTTAATTAATAAATATTTTTTAACGAATATTATCGAAAAAGAAGATATAGTTTTATCTGTGAAAAAAAATTATGAAATAAAAGAGTCAAATGTAGAGTCTTTTAAACAATTAATTAAAACACCAAAAAAATCAGTTATAGCAAGATCTGAAAAACAATCAGACTATATTAAAGCTCTTAAAGAAAATGATGTTGTAATGTCATTGGGACCCGCTGGTACTGGAAAAAGTTTTTTAGCAGTATCTGTTGCTGTTACATTATTAATGGAAAAAAAAATAGATAGAGTAATTTTGTCCAGACCAGCTGTAGAGGCGGGAGAAAAATTAGGCTTCTTACCTGGAGACATGAAGGAAAAGGTTGATCCATATCTTCGACCTTTATATGACGCTTTATACGAACTTTTTGGAGCAGATAAAATAGACAAAAAAATTGAAACTGGTGAAATTGAGATAGCACCATTAGCTTTTATGAGAGGCCGAACTCTAAAAAATTGTTTTGCTATTTTAGATGAGGCACAAAATGCAACAGAGACACAAATTAAAATGTTCTTAACAAGAATAGGAGAAAATTCAAAACTTGTAGTAAATGGAGATCCAAGCCAAGTTGATCTTATAAATAAATCACATTCTGGGTTAATAAAATCTAAAGATATTTTAAAAGATCTAAACGAAATAAAAATAATTGAATTTAATCATAATGATGTTGTAAGACATCCACTTGTTTCTAAAATTATTAGGGCTTATCAAAATAAAAGCGCTGATGATAAAAATTAATGTAATTACTCATAATATCAATTGGTTAAGATTTATAAAAAAACCAAATAGTTATATAGATAAAAGGATTAGGAAGATCAATTCAAAAATAAAAAAAGATTTTAAAAATAATATCTTTTGCACACTTCTGCTTTCAAATGACAAGGAGATAAAAATATTAAATAAAAAATTTAGAAATAAAGATAAATCTACTGATGTTCTATCTTTTCCATTTCATAAAAGAAGCATTTTGAAAAGTATATTAAAAAAGGAAAAAGAGGTCTATTTAGGAGATATCATCATAAATTTGAATAAAATTAATGAAAAGAAAGAATTAAAAAATTTTAAAAAAGAATTTGATCAATTATGGATACATGGATTAGTTCATTTATTCGGATATGATCATAAAAAAAAAAATGATTTTTTAAACATGAGTAAAGTTGAAAAAAAATATATTAACTTTATTTATGATTAAAAAATATATTAATAATAGATTTTTAATCTTATATTTAATTCCTTTTTTAATAGGTTCATCAACAATATTATCTTTTCAACCATTTAATATGGTAATTATTAATTTCTTAGCCTTCCCTCTTTTTTTTTATTTTTTAGTTTATATCAACAAAAAATCGAAAACTACTTATAGAAAAAAACCTTATAAAAAAAATTTTTTCTTATTCGGATTATTTTTTGGATTTGGATTTTATCTAAGCGGCATTTCTTGGATCACAAATTCACTCACTTTTGATGAAAATTTTAAAATATTAATACCTTTCGCGTTGGTATTGATACCTCTTTTTTTAAGCTTATTTTCAGCAATTATAATTTTATTAGTAGGTCCTCATTTAAAGCTTAACTTTACATCACTATTGTTTTTTTCAGCGAGTCTGTCTTTTTCAGACTATTTAAGAGCTAAAATTTTAACAGGCTTCCCATGGAACTTATGGGCTTACAGCGTTTCCGAGTTTAATGAAATTCTTCAAATTTTAAATAAAGTTGGATTATATTCATTTAATTTATTGGTAATTACCTTTTTTACACTACCAATAATATTTTTCTTTAACACTAATAGTTTCAAAAAAATATTAATTTTTGGGATATCTGGAGTTATTATTGCTGCGTTTTATCTCTTCGGTAATTTTGAGATTAATAAAAACAATAAATCTCTATCATCAGTAAATGAAACAATATCTGTAAAAATAATTTCTCCTAATTTTGAATTAGAGTATGGTTTATCTAGCTCAGATATAGAAGAAAGATTTAGAAAATTAATTAGGTATAGTGATCCAGATAAAAAAAAACAAACATTATTCATTTGGCCAGAGGGCGTTTTTAGCGGATATAGTTATAGGGAAATAATAATTTTTAAAGAATTGATTGAAGAAAAATTTTCAAAAAAACATAACATAATATTTGGAGCTAATAAATTAGATCTTAAAACAGGGCGTTTTTACAATAGCATGTTACTAGTTAATAATAATTTTGAGATAATACAAAGTTACAATAAAAGAAAACTTGTACCATTTGGAGAATTTTTACCATTTGAAAATTTTTTTAACAAATTTGGTTTTAAAAAAATAACAGAAGGACACAGTTCTTTTTTAAAAGGACAAAAAGATAATAACCTTTTTATTGATGAATTGAAAATATTGCCCTTGATTTGTTACGAGATTATTTTTACAGATTTACTTCAAAGGTCTGAAGTGAAGACAAATCTTATCGTTAATATATCTGAAGATGGGTGGTTTGGTGACTCAATAGGCCCTGACCAACACTTTGTTAAATCAGTATTTCGATCAATTGAAAATAATACATTTCTTCTTCGATCCGCCAACAGAGGAGTAAGTGCTATTATTGATAATAAAGGCAATATAATTAAACGAATAAACAGAAATGAGGCTGGAAATATTGAATTTAATGTGCCGTTAATAGAATCAAATAAAATTAAAAATGATTTGATATTTTTTCTACTTTTAATTACATATCTTTTAATTTTTCAATTTTATAAAAATAAAAATGCAAAACACTAAATATTTATTTACCAGCGAGTCAGTTTCAGAGGGACACCCGGATAAAGTTTGTGACAGAATATCTGATATGGTTGTTGACTCTTATTTATCTAAAGATCCAGTTTCTCGTGTTGCTTGCGAAACATTAACCACTACTAATAAAGTTGTTTTAGCTGGAGAAACAAGGGGTCCAAAAATTGAAAAAGAGGAAATAGTTTCAAAAGTAAGAGATTGCATTAAAGACATTGGGTATGATCAAGACGGTTTTAGTTGGAGAACAGCAAACATTGAAACTTTTCTACATGAACAATCATCAGATATCGCTATGGGAGTTGACTCTAAAGATAATAAAGATGAAGGAGCTGGCGATCAAGGAATAATGTTTGGTTACGCTTGTAACGAAACAGATGAATTAATGCCGGCACCGATTCATTATTCACATAAAATTTTAAGATTAATGGCAGAAGATAGAAAAAGTGGAATTTTAAAAGGGATCGAACCTGACTCGAAAAGTCAGGTTACGATGTTATACGATAATGAAAAACCCGTTAAAGTTACGTCAGTTGTAATCTCAACTCAACATTCAAAAGATCTCAATCAAGAAAAGGTTAGAGAAGCAATTATTCCCTACATAAAAAAATCAATACCAGAAAATTTTTTAACTGATATAAACCCCAAAGAAATTTATATTAACCCAACTGGGCAATTTATTATTGGAGGCCCTGATGGAGATACAGGTCTAACAGGGAGAAAAATTATTGTTGATACTTACGGAGGAGCAGCACCTCACGGAGGAGGAGCTTTTTCAGGGAAGGATCCAACAAAAGTTGATAGGTCGGCAGCTTATGCGTCAAGATATTTAGCAAAAAACATTGTTGCAGCGGGGGTTTCTGAAAAATGTCTTATTCAGTTAGCTTATGCTATTGGAGTTTCTAAACCGTTATCAATTTTTATTAAATTAGCAAACGGAGATGAAAATAAAGTTGAAAAAGTAAAAAAAATAATTGAGGATAATTTTAATTTGTCACCTAGAGGCATTAGAGAAATGCTTAAATTAAACAATCCAATATACGAAGTAACATCCGCCTATGGTCACTTTGGAAGAAAGTCTAACAATAAAGGTGAATTTACATGGGAAAAAACAGATAAAATAGATTTATTTAACCTGTGATCTTGAAAAAACCATAATTTTCTTTTAAAAAACAAATAAATAATTGAACTTTCAGAATGGGCTTTAGCCCATTTTTTTTTAGGAGAGATAAAATGTTAAATAGAGGTTTAGATAAGTCAGAGCTTTTAAGAATTGTCGAGGCAGTAGCTAACGAAAAATCTATAGATAAAGAGTTAGTAATTGGCTCTATGGAAAGTGCAATTCAAAAAGCAGCATTAACCAAATTTGGTAATGATAATAATATTGAAGTAATCATCGACAGAGAAACTGGAGATATAAAAATTCAAAAAGTTTTAGAAATTGTTGAAAATGTCGAGGATACAGCAAGAGAAATAACCCTGGAAGATGCTAAGAAAACTAATCCTGATAATAAAGAATTAAAAGTGGGTGAAAAGATATTTGAGGAATTGCCACAAATAGATTTTGGCAGAATAGCAGCTCAGAGTGCAAAACAAGTTATAAGTAGCAGAGTAAGAGAAGCGGAGAAAAATAGACAGTATGAAGATTTTATTGATAAACAAGGTCAAATTTTAAGTGGTATTATAAAAAGACTAGAATATGGAAACGTAATAATAGACTTAGGAAAAGCAGAAGGAGTTGTAAAAAAAGATGAACTAATTCCTAGAGAAATTTTAAAAACAGGTGATCGTGTCAAAGCTTACTGTTACGAAGTAAGAAAAGAATTAAAAGGACATCAAATTTTTTTATCAAGAGCTCACCCTCAATTCCTTGCAAAATTATTTTTTCAAGAAGTACCAGAAATTTATGAGGGTACAATTGAAATTAAATCAGTAGCAAGAGATCCAGGCAGTAGAGCTAAAATTTGTGTGCACTCACAAGACTCATCAATAGATCCCGTTGGGGCCTGCGTGGGTATGAGAGGTAGTAGAGTCCAAACCATTGTCAATGAATTGCATGGAGAAAAAATAGATATTATTAAATGGACTGAGGATTTGCCAACATTAATTTCAGAATCCTTGTCACCTGCTGAAATACAAAGAGTGCTTATTGATCAAGACAATAAAAGAATTGATATTATTTTGACCGAAGAAAACTTAAGCAAAGCAATAGGTAGAAGAGGACAAAATGTAAGACTTGCTTCTAAATTAACTAATTATGAAATAGACATCCTCACAGACAAGGAGGACTCAGAACGAAGACAAGCTGAATTTAAAGAGAGAACTGAAACTTTAATTAAAAATTTAGAAGTCGATGAAACTTTAGGACAACTTTTAGTTTCAGAGGGATTTGTTTCAATAGAGGAAATTGCAAATTCAAATCCAGAAAATATTTCAAAAATAGAAGCGATCGACGAAGAAACAGCAAATGAATTAATCACAAGATCTAAAGATACTTTAATTAAAGAAAAAGAAGCAGTTGCTTTGAAGCTTAAAGAATTAGGCGTAGAAGATAAACTAATAAACTTAAAAGGAATGACGCAAGGTATGCTTGTAATTTTAGGTCAAAAAAATATTAAAAAACTGAGCGATTTTGCTGATCTTTCGTCCGATGAGTTAATTGGTGGTTTTGATGAAATTAAAGGTAAAAAAATTAGAATTGATGGATACTTGGAAGAGTTTTCATTATCAAGAAAAGAAGCTGATGATCTAATAATGGCAGCTAGAGAGATTGCGTACAAATAATGTTATGGAAAAGGATAAAAAAAAAACACTTACAATTTCATCAGACTTAAAAAAGAAAATTGACACATCTTCTATCTCAACAGCTGGTAAAAAATCATTTGCAGTAGAAAAAAAGAAACCATTTAGACATAATAAAGTATTTAATAAATCTCAGACCGCGCCTCAAATAAATACTAACCCGGACTTAAAGAGAAAAAATTTTGCTAGAAAGTTTATAGAACAACAAGCAACTAAAGATTTTATTAAAAAAGATAATAAACCTGCAGGTAAAAGTAAATTAAAACTGAAAGGACCTGTAGACAAGCGTGATTTTAAGCTAACAGTATCTAGAGCTCTTAATGTGGAGGAAATTGAGATCAAACAAAGAAGTTTGGCATCTGTAAAACGTGCTCGACTGAAAGAGAAAAAAAGGCCTGAAGGTGAAGATAAGAAAGAATTTAAAAAAGTAATTAGAGAAGTTAAAATACCTGAACAAATCACTATCCAAGAACTTTCAAATCGAATGGCCGAAAAATCTAGTGAAATTATTAAATTTTTATTTAATATGAAAGTTGTGGCAACCATTAATCACAATATTGATAAAGATACAGCTGAATATATTGTAAAAGAGTTTGGACATAAACCAATCTTAGAGGAAGCACCATCAATAGAAACAAATAAATCTGAGGAAAAATATAAGGGAGAAGTAAAAAATAGACCACCAGTGGTAACAATAATGGGTCACGTCGATCATGGAAAAACTTCTCTGCTTGATTCTTTACGTGATACGAATGTAGTGTCAGGTGAACATGGAGGAATTACTCAGCACATTGGAGCTTATCAAGTAAAAACTGAAAAAGATAAATTAATAACATTTATAGACACCCCGGGACATGCAGCATTCACAGAAATGCGGGCTAGGGGCTCAAAAATTACAGATATCGTTGTATTAGTTGTAGCAGCAGATGACGGTATAAAGCCTCAGACAGTTGAAGCTATAAAACATGCTAAAGCAGCAAAAGTTCCAATCATAGTAGCAATCAACAAGTGTGACCTACCAGAAAAACAAATAAGTAAAATTAAAAATGAAATGATGCAATATGAGTTGATAGCTGAAGATTTAAGTGGTGATACTTTATTTGTAGAAGTTTCAGCATTAAAGAAATTAAATTTAGATAAATTAAAAGAAAGTATTTTACTTCAATCTGAAATTTTAGATTTAAAAGCTTCTTTTAGTGATAAAGCTAGAGGTGTTGTCATAGAGTCTAAAATTGATAAAGGTAAGGGGCCAGTTTCAACTATATTAATCAACAACGGAAAATTGAAAAGAGGAGACCATTTTATTTGCGGTGATAGTTGGGGAAAAATTAGAGCTATGATTAATTATGAGGGAAAGATGGTTAATGAGGCATTGCCATCAATGCCCGTTGAGATTTTAGGTATGAATAGTTCTGCTTATGCTGGAGCAGAATTTATGGTCACAGAAAATGAAGAAGAAGCCAAAGAACTATCAAAATTTAGGAAAAATAATTCTGCTCAAAATAAGGTTTTAGCAAAAGATAAAACAACGCTCTTTGAGGATATCAAAGACAAGGATGAGCTTAATATTATTATCAAATCAGACGTGCAAGGTTCAAGTGAAGCTCTTAAGATGGCAATTAATAAAATTGAACACAAAGAAGTAGAAGCAAAAATTATTTTATCAGACATTGGCATGATAAATGAAACAGACGTTTCCTTAGCAAAAGCATCTAATGCAATTCTTATTGGATTTAACGTAAAACCGAATAGAGAAGCAAAAAAATTAGCAGAAGAGCAAAAAGTTGATGTAAAATATTTTAATATTATCTACGAGGCAATTGATTATGTTGAAAAATCTTTATCAGGTTTACTAGAGCCAGATATTAAAGAAACAATTCTTGGAAGTGCTGAAATTCAAAAAGTCTTTAAAGTGTCTACTGCTGGAAAAATAGCCGGATCAAAAGTAATCAATGGAGAAATAAAAAGTAAATCAAAAGCAAGAATAATTAGAGATGGTGTTGTTGTATACACTGGAGAAATTTTATCTCTTTATAGAGAAAAGAATCAAGTGAAAGAAGTTGGCACAGGTATAGAATGCGGAATAAGTATAAAAGACTTTATTGATTTTAAAGAAAAAGATGTAATAGAATCTTACCTTGCAGAAGAGGTTAAAAGGTCGATATAAAATGATGAACAACCAATCTACACAAAAACCTTTTAGTCAAAGACAATTAAGAGTAGGAGAGCTTGTAAAGCAAAATTTAGGAGAATTATTTATTAGAAATGAAGCAAAAATACCTTCTTTTAGCTCAAAATTAATTACGGTAACTGAAGTTAGAATGACACCAGATTTAAAAACGGCGAGAGTTTACGTAATTCCATTAGGGGGGGTGGATACTAAAGAAACAGTTAGGATCTTGACGGAGTACTCACATCTTGTTAGAAGAGCCTTATCTAAAAGGCTAGATATTAAGTTTCTTCCTAAACTCACTTTTGTAGAAGATAACTCATTTGAATATGCTGAAAAGATTGAAAAAATAATAAAAAAAATTAAGAAAAATGATAAAGAAAAAAAACGTTACAATTAAATCATTAGCCATTCATGAAAAAGATGTAGGCTCTACAGAAGTGCAAATAGGATTGCTTACAGATAAAATAGCAAAATTATCAGAGCATTTTAAAATTTTTAAAAAAGATAAACACTCAACTATAGGTTTGACTAAATCAGTAAATAAAAGAAAAAAGC